>Ga0209694_1000671_pt1 | contig 49517 bp, 39 predicted proteins | sample GluameincwithD2O_FD_187499 | JGI IMG/M metagenome (GOLD analysis project Ga0209694, IMG submission 187499) | Mouse cecum microbial communities from Vienna, Austria - Glucosamine amended microcosms incubated with D2O (SPAdes) (version 2) | ecosystem: Host-associated > Mammals > Digestive system >... | reverse complement strand
ATCAAGTATCTGAGAGGGCAAAACTATCTGCGCCAACATCTGTAAGTAGTCATTTTCCATGACACAAAGCTCGCAATAATCTTTGGTTGTGAAAAATTTATTTCCCCACGGTTTTTCTACTGACCCATTTAGATAGTGACTATTATAGTGACTACGCCCTGTAGTGACTAAAAGAAAAATCGCCAACTCTGTGAGAATTAGCGATTTAATCTTTGCTTGGGTGGTGCCACCAGGAATCGAACCGGGGACACAAGGATTTTCAGTCCTTTGCTCTACCAACTGAGCTATGGCACCTTTTTTAATTCAGGTGCAAAAATAGGAAGAGTTTTTGGATTGACAAAATTTTGGGCCGTTTTTTATTCAGAAAAGTTTTCCGGTTCTTTTATAATGAAAGATGTAGTATGGGATACGGCCTCCCGGCCTCATCGGTCTCATCCCGGCCGATGATACTGAAACCTTTTGCCCGGTAGAAGTTCAGAGCAGCGGGGTTCTGTTCGTTTACATCCACTTTTGTAACTCCCCGCTGCCGGGCAAAATCCACCAACTCGGTTCCATAGCCACAGCCCTGTTTTCCACTGTCAATGAATAGCATTTCTATACTATTTCCCGACAATCCGATAAAGCCGACGGGAGAGCCATTGTCAACAGCCACGTATAGGTCTACGTTCGGGAAGTAATCTGACAACAGCGCCTTTCCGATCTCTTTTATCGAATCTTGCGACAGAAAATCATGGGTGGCACGAACCGACCGCTCCCAAATTCCGGCAAGCGCCGCATAGTCGGCTTTGCCGCATTGCATGATCCGCATACCCTCCCAAAAAGCTATAATCCCTGAAACCACCGGCCTCAACTCAGGCCAACAATCTCGCCGTTCACATAATCTATATGATTGGCCTGCGGGTCCTTGGGAAGTCCGGGCATACGCAAGATGTCACCGGCAATGGCAACGATCATTTCCGCACCGGCATTCACCACAATGTCGCGTATCTGGAAGTCAAAACCTTCCACCGCCCCATAGCGGCGTGCATCGGCCGAGAAAGAGAACTGTGTCTTAGCGATACAGACCGGGAAACGGGCCATTCCGTGCTCCTCGGCCTGACGGATGCGTTTCATGGCAGCCGGCGCAAAGCTGACCTTGCCTGCACGGTATATGCGGCAGGCCACCTTCTCTATCTTCTCGCAGATACTGTCATCCTCATTGTATGCAAACCGCAGGGGCTCGGAAGGCCGGTTCTCTATGGTATCCACCACCAGACAGGCCATCTCTATCGCTCCCTCGCCGCCACGCACATACGCATCGTTGACGACAAAGGGGGCTTTCAGCACCTCTTCGCAATGACTGCGCAACAGCTGCATTTCCTCTTCCGTATCGCCCGAGAAACGGTTGAACACCACCACTACCGTCTGTCCAAAAGAACGCAGGTTCTCCACATGACGGTCCAGATTGGCAAGCCCAACCCGCAATCCTTCCAGATCGGGTTCCTTGATTCGCTCCAACGGTACCCCGCCGTGCATTTTCAATCCCTGCGCAGTCGCCACAATCACCGTCAGGTCCGGCTGCAGTCCGCTTTTCCGACAAAGGATGTCATAGAATTTCTCGGCGCCCAGATCCGCTCCGAATCCGGCTTCCGTAATAGTATACTCACTGTGCGCGAGGGCCATGCGGGTTGCAAAAATCGAATTACATCCGTGTGCGATGTTGGCGAACGGACCGCCGTGTACAATGGCGGGCGTGTTCTCCGTTGTCTGCACCAGGTTGGGAGCTATGGCATCCTTCAGAAGCACCATGATCGCCCCTGCCACGCCGAGATCGCGTACCGTAAACGGCTTGCCTTCATAGGTGTAGCCCAGCAGGATATTCTCAATGCGGCGACGCAAATCGTCCTCACTCGTCGCCAGGCAGAGAATAGCCATCAGTTCGGAGGCCGGAGTGATGTCGAAGCCACCCTGGGTTGTCAGACCGTTGGAGGCCGGCCCCAGTCCCGTCACGACGGAACGGAGCGAACGGTCGTTCACGTCTAGCACACGGCGCCAGAGAACCTCGCGCAAACCGAAACCTTCGGCCCGATGCTGATACAGATAATTGTCGAGCAAAGCGGAAATCATGTTATGGGCCGACGTAATGGCATGGAAATCGCCCGTGAAATGCAAATTAATGCGCTCCATCGGCAACACCTGAGCATACCCGCCTCCGGCGGCTCCGCCTTTCATCCCGAAACAGGGACCCAGCGAAGGCTCGCGCAAACAGGCTACGGCACAGCGGCCGATCTTGTTCAGCCCCAACGCCAATCCGATAGACACCGTGGTCTTTCCGATTCCCGCCCGCGTGGCGGTGATGGCCGTGACGAGAACAAGTTTGCCGGGTTTCTTGCCTTCGGCCAGCGAAAGAGGCAGTTTGGCGATATACTTCCCGTAACGTTCAAGCGCATCGGCAGGAATGTCCATTCGGGCCGCCACTTCCTCAATGGGAAGCAGGGGGGTGGAGTGAGCGATTTCGATATCCTTCTTCATGTGACTGATAAATGTATTAATATGTTTAGACAGGTGCAAAAATACACATTTTTTGCCTTTCTTTCGGCTGCCGCCGCCTCTGAATGGCAAATCGGCAACATTCTTTTCACAGAGTCCTGTTATTTCCGATTTAAGTAGTACCTTTGCCTGATAATAGGCCGCACGGCCGGAATCTCATAAAATCAACAAGTTGAAAGCACACTGCATATCATGAAAAGAATTATTATTTGGGCTGCCTGCCTTCTCCTGATGACCGCAGGCGGCGCGTCTGCACAAAGCGACGCCCTGAAGCTGAAAGACATCACCAACGGAACCTATTCCCCCGAGTATGTCTACGGCGTGAACCCCATGAACGACGGCGAGACCTATACGCAGCTCTCGTCCGACCGCAAACGCATCATCCGCCGCTCCTTCAAGACCGGAAAGGAAACAGGCGTAGTGTTCGACACGGAAACGGCACGGGGACCTTTGAAACTGAACGGCATTGACGGCTATATCATGTCGCCGGACGAGAGCCGCATCCTTCTACAGACGCAGACGAAAGGCATCTACCGCCGTTCCTACACTGCCATCTACTACATCTTCGATGTCAAGAACAACAAGTTTGAGCCGCTCTCCGACGGAGGGCCCCAGCAGGTACCTCTGTTCTCGCCCGACGGAACGATGATCGCCTTTGCCCGCGAAGGAAACCTGTTTCTGGTGAAACTGCTTTTCGGCAACTCGGAAAGCCAGATCACGAAGGACGGCAAGCGCAACGAGGTGCTGAACGGCATTCCCGACTGGGTCTACGAAGAGGAATTCGCCACCAACCGCTCGTTCGACTTTTCCGCCGACTCGAAGATGCTGGCATGGGTGCGTTACGACGAAAGCCAGGTACCCGTCTATCGGATACAGGAATTCAAAGGCGCAGCACCGGCCCTGACGCAATATGACGAATATCCCGGTGAATACGCCTATAAATACCCTGTTGCCGGAGCACGGAATTCCGATGTTTCCGTCCTCTCCTTCGACATCAAGAACCGCGTGACGCGTACCCTCAAGGTTCCTTTGGACAGCGACGGGTATATCCCCCGAATCAAGTTCACGAGCGATGCGGAAAAGCTCGCCGTCGTCACCCTCAACCGCCACCAGAACCGTATGGACATCTATATGGCCAATCCCCGTTCCACGGAGTGCAAACTGGCCCTGCGGGAAAACAACGACAAATATATCCGCGAAACAGCCTATACGTCCTTGAAATTCTATGACGGACATTTCGCCCTGATGTCAGACCGCACGGGCTATCAGCACCTGTACTGGTACAATCTGGCGGGACAGCTCGAACAACAAGTCACCCAAGGAAATTTCGAGGTGACGGACTTCTACGGCTACGATGCCGCCAACCGGAAATTCTACTTCGCCAGCCTAGCCGAAGGCCCCCTACGCAAAGCCGTCTACGTTGCAGACAAAAACGGGAAAATCCGCAAGTTGTCTGAACAGGCGGGCACCAATTCCGCCACGTTCTCCCGCTCCATGAAATATTTCCTGAACGTGTATTCTTCCGCCACCCAGCCGCCGGTCACTACTCTTTGCTCCGCTGACGGAAAAACTCTCTCCACCCTGATTGACAACGCAGAGCTGAAAGCGAAGACCGATCCCTTGCTGGGCACCAAAGAGTTTTTCAGCTTCAAGACCGGAGAGGGAGTTTCCCTGAACGGCTGGATGGTGAAACCGCGCGACTTCGATGCCTCAAAAAAATATCCTGTCATCATGTACCAGTACAGCGGCCCCGGCTCGCAGCAGGTAACCGACTCCTGGGATCTGGGCTTCTACGGCGGCGGAGTGTTTGAGAGCTATATGGCCCAGCAGGGCTTCATCTACGTTTGCGTGGACGGGCGCGGAACGGGCGGACGCGGTTCCGACTTCGAGAAATGCACCTACCTGCGCCTGGGCGATCTGGAATCGAAAGACCAGGTGGAGACCGCACTTTATCTCTCTTCGCTGCCCTACGTGGACAAGGACAACATCGCCATCTGGGGATGGAGCTTCGGCGGCTTCAATACGCTCATGTCTATGAGCGAGGGACGCCCCGTCTTCAAAGCCGGCGTCGCCGTTGCCGCCCCGAGCAACTGGAAATACTACGACACGGTCTACACGGAACGCTACATGCGCACCCCGCGCGAAAACGCCGACGGCTATGCCGTCAATCCCATCGAGCGCGCCGGACGGCTCAGCGGTTCCCTGCTCCTGATCCACGGAACGGCCGATGACAACGTACACTTCCGCAATGCCGTGGAATACAGCGAAGCGCTGGTGCAGGCCGACAAGCAGTTCGAGATGCAGGTCTACACCAACCGGAACCACAACATCTACGGAGGCAACACGCGCTATCACCTTATGCGCCGCCTTACGGACTTCTTCAACCGGGAGCTGAAATAACAAGTCGGACTAATAGGGTCGGGATTGGACCCTATTAGTCCCATAAGACCTATCAGAGAATATGGCAGGACACGATCTGAAAGAAAAAACAGCAAAAGGACTTTTCTGGGGAGGTATCAACAACGGGGGACAGCAACTGCTGAACCTGATTTTCGGTATCTTCCTGGCCCGTCTGCTCTCACCGGCCGACTACGGTATCGTCGGCATGCTTACCATATTCTCACTCATTGCCGGAGCCTTGCAGGAAAGCGGCTTCATCTCAGGGCTGAACCGGAAAAAGAACATCACGCAGGCCGACTACAACGCGGTCTTCTGGTTCAACGTGCTGTGCAGCCTCACCGTATATATAATATTGTATGCCGCCGCTCCCCTCATTGCCGACTGGTTCAAACAACCGGTGCTCAAACCGCTGGCACGCCTCTCCTTCCTCAGTTTCGTCATCTCCAGTTTCGGCACCACGCCGCGGGCTTACCTGTTCCGCAACCTGCAAGTCAAGGAAACGGCCACACTGTCCATCGCCGCCCTCTTCATATCGGGCATCACCGGCATCGCGCTGGCCTGGAACGGATTCGCCTATTGGGGCATCGCCATCCAGACGCTCGTGTTCTGCTTCTGCACCACCGTGCTGAGCTGGTATATCTCAGGGTGGAGACCATCACCGCACATTGACCTGCGGCCGCTGCGCGGCATGGTAGGCTTCAGCTCCCGGCTGCTCATCACGAACATCTTCACCCACATCAACAACAATCTCTTCTCCATCTTCTTCGGCCGCTTCTACGGCGAACGGATGGTGGGTTATTACAACCAGGCCAACAAATGGACCGGCATCGGCTACAGCACCCTGACGGGCATGGTGTGGAACGTCACGCAACCGGTATTCGCCCGCCTGGAGGATGACGCCGAGCGCCGATGCAGGGCTTTCCGGAAAATGCTCCGCTTCACGGCATTCATCTCCTGTCCCGCCATGTTCGGCCTGGCACTCACCGCGCCCGAATTCATCATCATCACCATCACGGAAAAATGGCTGCCCAGCGCCGGACTGATGCAGATTCTCTGCGTAGGCGGAGCCTTCATCCCCATCACGTCGCTCTACTCCAACTTCGTCATCAGCCAGGGGCGCAGCAATGTCTTCATGTACAGCACCGTCGCCCTTTGCCTGCTCCAGACGGGATCCCTCTTCCTGCTCCATCCCTACGGCGTGCGGATCATGGTGGTGACATACGTCTTCATCAACCTGCTGTGGCTGCCCGTATGGCATTTCACGGCCCGCCGCCTCATCCTTCTGTCCTTCCGCCAGGCCCTGCTGGACATGCTGCCCTTCGCCCTCATGGCCGGCGCAGCCATGGGCGGCGCCTGGATAGCCGCCTGGCCGTTAGAGAGCATCTGGCTGCGTATCACAGTCAAGATTGCAGTCGCCGCCTTCCTCTATCTGGGAGCCATGAGGCTACTGGAAGCGGCCGTGCTGACAGAAAGCATAGAATTTCTGCGCGGAAAGTTGCGCGGCAAAAAAACAGAACTGAACAAAAGAAGAAAGAACCCATAAACAACACATTTTTTAAATTCATTGAAACCATGTACCTAATCCTATTCATCGGCATCGCACTGGTAAGCTATCTGGTGCAGGCCAATCTTCAGAGAAAATTCAAGACCTATTCGCGCATCCCCTTGACAAGCGGCCTGACCGGCCGGGAGGTAGCAGAGAAAATGCTGCGCGACAACGGCATCTACAACGTCCGTGTAACGTCCGTTCCGGGCCATCTGACCGACCATTACGATCCCACGGCCCAGACCGTCAACCTGAGCGAAGGCGTCTACAGCGGGCGCTCTGTGGCAGCCGCCGCAGTGGCAGCCCACGAATGCGGCCATGCCGTGCAGCATGCCGTGGCCTACGGGCCTCTGCAAATGCGCTCCGCCCTTGTTCCGGCAGTATCGTTCGCTTCCCAGTGGGTTCAATGGATACTGCTGGCCGGCATCCTGACCGTCGAGGTATTCCCCTCGCTCCTGCTCATCGGGATCGGCCTTTTCGCGCTCACCACGCTGTTCAGCTTCGTCACCCTCCCGGTGGAGATCGATGCAAGCCGCCGCGCCACGGCATGGCTGCAACAGGCCGGCATCACAGACCGCTCCACCCAGCCACAGGCCACCGGCGCCCTGCGCGCCGCCGCCTACACTTACGTTGTGGCGGCACTGGGTTCGCTGGCCACACTGGTCTACTACATCCTGATGTTCCTCGGCGGATCGCGCGACGACTGAAAGGAAAGGCGGCATCCGCCGTGTCCTCCTCCAACAAATATATTTTAAACACAGAGACGGGAAGCAATACATTGCCCGTCTCTGTTTTTTTCGTAACTTTGCCTCCCCGCAGCAGACAAGAAAACAACGGGCTGCACTCTGCAAGGCAGCATCAAAACAACCAATACAAAGCTACAACTATGGGAGGATTCTTTGGAACCGTATCACGTGGAAAATGTGTCGCCGATCTCTTTTATGGCACCGACTACAACTCACATCTGGGCACCCGTCGCGGCGGCATGGCCGGTTATGACAAGGAAGGCGGCTTCACCCGTTCCATCCACAATCTGGAAAATTCCTATTTCCGTACAAAATTCGAGCCCACGCTGGACCGTTTCAAAAACTGCACCTCGGGAATCGGCATCATCAGCGACACCGACGCACAGCCCCTTGTGTTCAATTCCCATCTGGGACGTTTCGCCATCGTCACCGTTGCCAAAATCTGCAACATCGAAGAACTGACCCATCGGCTGCTGGAACAGAACATGCACTTTGCCGAACTCTCCTCCGGCAAGACCAACCAGACAGAACTGGTGGCACTGCTCATCACACAGGGAAAAACGTTTGTCGAAGGAATTGAGAACGTCTACGACAACATCAAAGGCTCGTGCTCCCTGCTGCTCCTCACCGAAGACGGCATCATCGCCGCACGCGACAAATGGGGGCGCACCCCCATCGTCATCGGACGCAAGGAAAACGCCTACGCCGTCACCAGCGAATCCTCCGCCTTTGCCAACCTCGACTTCGAGACCGAACACTACCTCGGCCCGGGCGAGATCGTGCATTTGCGGGCAGACGGGACGGAAACGCTGCGTGAAGCCGAACAGCAGATGCAGATCTGTTCCTTCCTGTGGGTTTACTACGGGTTTCCCACCTCCTCCTACGAGGACCGCAACGTGGAACAAGTGCGTTTCGAAAGCGGCCGCCTGATGGGAACCGACGACACGACTGACGTAGACTGCGTATGCGGCATCCCCGACTCCGGGGTTGGCATGGCACTCGGCTACGCCGCCGGCATGGGCCGCCCCTACCAGCGGGCCATCGCAAAATATACCCCCACCTGGCCCCGCAGCTTCACCCCTGTCAACCAGGAGATGCGCTCGCTCGTAGCAAAAATGAAGCTCATTCCCAACCGCGCCGTGCTGCGCGACAAGCGCATCCTCTTCTGCGACGACTCCATCGTGCGGGGAACCCAGCTGCACGACAACGTAAAGATCCTTTTCGACGACGGAGCCCGCGAGGTACACATGCGCATCGCCTGCCCGCCCCTTATCTACGGCTGCCCGTTCATCGGCTTCACTTCCTCCAAGAGCGATATGGAACTCATCACGCGCCGCATCATCAAGGAGCTGGAGGGAGATGAAAACAAGAATCTGGAAAAATATGCCCGTACAGACTCACCCGAATACACACGGATGGTGGAAATCATCCGGCAACGTCTGGGACTGACCAGCCTGCGCTTCAACAAACTCGAAACGCTGGTCCAAGCCATCGGACTGCCCAAATGCCGTCTCTGCACACACTGTTTCGACGGCACGGGCTGCTTCTGAACCAAACCGTCCCAAAGGCCCCCACATACTCCTGTTGAAAACAGCGTCCGGAAAGCATCGCGATAATGATCCGGACGTTGCTTTCATCATACCGCCCCTCGAGGCGGAAAAAAGAAATACGCCACGGCGGAAAAACACCATGGCAAATACCCTGCCAAAATTTTTTTGAAAATTTTCATGTACGTATTTTAACGTTCCTCTTCAAAGTTTAACTCGGAAGTTTTTCGGAAAAACACCGGAAACGGACCTATCTTTCACAACATAGTATCTTTTTTGAAAAAGATAGGACCTTTTTTCAACAAGATCCTATGTTTTTTTCACGTTAAGCGACGAAAAAAGCCGCCCATTAGGCGGCTTTTCAGGGATCTTCTACTTTGCTGGTGCAAATATAGCACCTCAGAGAGCGAAATCCAAATGTTAATTAACCTCCATTTACATTCAGCTCCAGACGCACGTTTTTCCTATCGACGCTAAACGTGAAACGGTAAAAGCGGTATCTGAAAGGATTCTCCCTTTCGCGCGTACAGGCCCCAATGCTCGATGACGCCACTCTAATACATGACGCAGGCTATGGTTTCGTTGGGTGGTTCTGACGTATGGGAGGCGAGTATCAGGGTACCGTATATCAGTTGATTCGCCGGCATTTCGGCTTCCCCCCCTGTTATCGGAACTTCCGCCTAATGAAAAAAGAAAATCCTCTGAAAATATTGATTTTCAGAGGATTTTATCGGTCCGACAGACTTTTCTGTGACCCCGTTGGGATTCAAACCCAAGACCTTCAGAACCGGAATCTGACGCTCTATTCAGCTAAGCTACGGGGCCTGATTTCGGATGCAAAGATAAACATTTTATTTGAAACCACCACCCCTCCACCTTAATTTTTAAAACCCGGCCCTTTTCTTCCTCCACTTTTTGTCATGCAAAAAAGACTCCGGACAGCAACAAACCCTTTTCCGCATGGCCCTTCCGCCGTACGGAACGACAGGTCAGATCAGATGAATGTTCAACTCCGCACACTCCTTCCGCATTTCCTCCGGCCAGATGCTGGCCTGTATTTCCCCGATATGCGCTTTCCGGAGATAGAGCATGCACAGACGCGACTGCCCGATACCGCCACCCACGCTCAAGGGGAGGTCACCCTCCAGCAAGCGCCGGTGGAAATAAAGCCCGGCCCGCTCCTCCTTACCGCTGTCGCGCAACTGGCGTAACAGAGCCTCGCGGTCAACACGGATGCCCATCGAAGATAGCTCGAAGGCCCTGCCCAGCACCTCGTTCCACACCAGCAGGTCACCATTCAGTCCGGACAAGCCGTTCTCGGCAACGGTGGAATAATCATCATAGTCGGGTGCCCGCAAATCATGAGGAAGCCCGTCGCCCAAAGGCCCTCCGATGCCAACGACAAAAACAGCCCCCCACTCCCGCACAATGGCATCTTCTCTTTCCTTGGGAGAGAGAGAGGGATAACGCCGGCGCAACTCCTCTGCATGAATGAAATAGACATCCTCAGGCAAAGAGGGTTTCAATTGGGGAAAACGTTCGCACACCATGAATTCCGTGCGCAACAAAGCCGAATAAATGCACCGCACGATACGCTTCAGGAAATCCAGCGTACGGTCCTCGGGACGGATCACCCGCTCCCAATCCCACTGATCCACATAAAGCGAATGCAGATTACCCAACTCCTCGTCGGCCCGGATAGCATTCATATCCGTATAGATTCCATATCCGGGCTTCACATGATAGTCCGCCAGCGTCAACCGTTTCCATTTGGCCAACGAATGCACCACCTCGGCCTGGGCATCCCCCAGGTCCTTAACAGGAAACGAGACCGGACGCTCCGCCCCGCTCAAATCATCATTGATTCCTAATCCCCTAAGCACGAAAAGCGGCCCTGTAACGCGCCGCAGACGCAGTCCCGTAGCCAGATTCTGCTGAAAGAATTCCTTGATCACTTTTATGCCTTGCTCCGTTTCCGAAATATTCAGCAACGGGCAATAACCCTCTGGTTTGATTAAATAGCTCATTTTTAATTGTCATTTTGTAATCCGTAGTGCAAATATACAAATTATCTGTAAGAAAACATACAATAAAATATTTTTTTGTAAATTAAAACAACAGAATAAATATCTAAATGAAAATACCAGAGGACGAGAACGGAAAGATTTGAAACCCAGATTTTATTCTGACACAGCAAGTTCCGCGTCATCACATAAAACATCCATTTCAGGGAAGCGAATCTCACATTTTCCAGAAGTCCATTCACTACAACCACTATTTTCCACATAATCCTCTAAAAACAGATTGATTCGAAAACGTTAAAACGACAAAAAATTAAACAAAAAACTCTCAATTATAAAAAATTATGTCTACCTTTGTAGCGCAATCATTCGTGTTCCTCCAAACATAGGACCATAATTTTTCAATGAAAAAAGAGGTTCAGGCACACGTATTTTGCATCATGGCACCCCCCTAATACATTGAGGCAGAGAATTTTACAACCGCTTCAATGACCCCAAGAATTATTATAAAGGAATATGGTCACAAAAGCGAGCCATACCTATATCCGATCATTTGAGTCCGGTGTAGTGCAACATGACACAGATGTTCACTGGTACGTATTGCGGGTCACCTACCAGAGGGAACTGAGTACACAGGAACAACTGAACAAGATGGGGATCAATAATTTTGTCCCTACACTGAAAATCAGGAAACGAAACAGCCAAGGCCGTTTTTACTGGATACGCGAAGTTGCCGTACACAATTACGTATTCGTACAAACGTCCAAACAAATGATAGACAGACTTAAGCACCAGACGCTGCCTCATCTGCGCTACATCATGCGTAACGTCAACGGAGAGCGACGCATCATGACTGTACCCGAACGCGAAATGCAGAACTTCATAGCTGTAGCGGGCAATGCTGAAGAGCACATCCGCTTCCTACCGCCAGAAGAGGTCATGCTTGCCGAGGGAGACCGTGTCCGCATTTTGGGCGGTCCCTTTGAAGGAGTTGAAGGCAATCTGATCAAGACCTCGAAAGGGAAAAGAACGGCAGTAGTGATCCGCATAGAAGGCATTGCGGCCGTAGTCACCACTTCGCTCCCCATGCGCCTGATCGAAAAGATTTGAATACCATACACCAACACCGCAAACATCATGGATGTCAGACTTATTATCGAAACTTTATATGTATTTATCCTATCCCTGCTGCTTGGGATGATCGTCATTCCCCGCATCCTGCTGATCTCGTTCAAAAAAAGACTTTTTGACGAGCCTGACAGCCGGAAGGTACACCACGGAAAGGTACCGCGTTTAGGGGGTACGGCATTCTTTCCGAGCATCGCGCTTGCCGTTTTCTCGGTCATTGTAATTCATGACAAACTATTCCGGGGAGACCTGCTGACAGTGCCTCTGACCATACAGCTGATGACAACCTGCTGCTCTCTGTTCCTGCTGTATGTGACGGGCATCATGGATGACCTGATAGGCGTAAGATACTCTTCCAAGTTTCTGATTCAGGGAATCTGCGGCATTTTGATTGTTTCTTCCGATCTGTATATCAACAACTTTTATGGTCTGTTCGGAATTTATGAAATTCCCACCTGGATCGGAGCACCTTTTACGGTCCTGATCACCATCTATATTCTGAATGCCATTAATCTGATAGACGGCATTGACGGTCTGGCCTCAGGCCTGAGCGGCATTACACTGCTTTCCTTAGGATGTATATTTGTCTATCTGCATGAATATCTTTATTCTTTCTTTGCATTTGCCTCTCTCGGCGTGCTGATCCCGTTTTTTTATTATAATGTGTTCGGACGCGTTGAAAGAAAACGGAAAATCTTCATGGGAGACACCGGTTCCCTCACCATAGGCCTGGTGCTCAGTATCCTGACCATAAAGTTAAGCATGTATGAGCCGGAAAAGGAAATGCAAATACCCGGAGCTATTGTCATTGCGTTTTCGTTCTTACTGGTTCCGATGTTAGACGTAGTACGCGTGTTCCTTCACCGCCTTCGTGAAGGCAACAATCCCTTCCAGCCGGACAATAATCACATTCACCACAAGTTCATAGCCCTGGGATTCCCGAAACGTCGCGTCATGATCACCATCATCGGCATTTCTGCCATGTACTCCCTCATTAATGTCTGCGCGATTCACTTCATCCCCATTACACCCCTCTTTATGCTGAACATCATAACTTGGACCGTCATGCATATTTTACTGACCCGTCAAATAAACAGAATCAAGGAATCAAAGAAAGACGCTATATGAAAAAAGTATTTTGGGGCATCGCCTTTTCGCTGGCACTGGCTTCATGCAACACCTCTGAGAAAATTGTATATCTACAGGATCTCAATGTAAACCATAGTGAAAAAATTGCAGAAGTCAAGGATCTGACCTTGCAACCCAAAGATCAGATCTCCATTATTGTTTCGTGCCGTGAGCCCAAACTGACAGCCTTATTCAACCTTTTGGAAGCAAGCAACAAAATCGGACAGGAAAGCAACGGAAGCAACAACGGCGGGCGTACAAGCGGATATACCGTCGACACGCACGGCAACATAGACTTCCCGGTTTTCGGGAAACTGCACGTGGCAGGCATGACCCGCGAACAGGTGCAGACGATGATCAAGCAAAAACTGATCAGCGAACAGCAGATCCAAGACCCCATCGTCACGGTGGACTTCATGAACCTGCATTTCTCCACACTCGGGGAAGTGGGATCCCCCGGCACTTATTCCATCAACCGAGACAAGCTCACCTTGCTGGAAGCCATCAGCATGTCCGGAGACCTGACCATCCACGGGAAACGCGATGCCGTAGTCGTCATACGCGAAGAGAATGGGAAGCGGATCAATTATTTCGTAGACCTACGCTCCAAAAACCTCTTCGACTCACCGGCCTACAACATCCAGCAGAACGACATCATCTACGTTCAACCCAACAAGATACGTGCCGGACAGTCCACAGTCAACGACAACAATCTGAAATCCGTATCTTTCTGGATCTCCATCGCTTCTTTCCTCACAACCATCGGAGTACTGATCTTCAAATAAAGAAATACACATATACCACAGATTATGGAACTTATCAACGACAATAACACTCCGGCCAACACGGCACCTGCCAGAAACACTTCTCATACAAAAGCGGAGAATACCCTTAACATAAAAGACTTCCTGTTCCAATTCATCAACAAATGGTACTGGTTTGTCATTTCACTGGCCATAACCATATCCGCGGCAGTATTTCATTTATTGTCCACTCCCTCCGTCTATACCCGTAGCGCGACCATTCTGATCAAAGACGACTCCAAAAGCGGCTCATCCAAAGGCGGCGACATGGTGGACAAGAGTTTCTTCCGCTCCAACACGAACATCAACAACGAATTGCAGACCTTGAAATCATCGGCTTTGATGAACAATGTCGTAGAGCGCCTGAAACTGAACGAAACCTATACTGTAAAATCCGGCCTGAGAACGCAGGAACTGTACAACACCTCTCCTGTTGTCGTCACCACCGGAAGCCGTACCGACAAAAACACACTGATAGCTTTCACCATCACTTTGGACTCCGATAAAGAGTTCACTTTGTCCGACTTTATCGGAAACAACGGCAAGGTTTCCGGCAGCGTGAAAGGAAAGATAGGCATCCCGGTCCACACCCCGACAGGTACCGTCACACTTTCCAAAACGAAGAATTACGCTTCCTCCTACCTGAACACCCCGATCCGGTTTGTCAGAAGTTCCATTCAGGGAATGGGCGAAGCATACGCCGCCCGTCTGAACGCCATATTAGGCAGCGACAAGACTACCATCATCAATCTCACCATATCCGACTACTCACCGGCCAAAGCCGAAGACATCCTGAACACCTTGATTCAGGTGTATAACGAGAACTGGATTCTGGACAAGAACCAGATAGCCGTCAGCACTTCACAGTTTATCAACGAGCGCCTGAACGTAATTGAAAAAGAATTGGGCAATGTAGACGAAAGCATCTCTAACTACAAGAGCGAGCACCTGCTGACCGATGTGAACAGCACGTCTAATCTGTACATGAACCAGTCCGTAGAAAGCAAACGCGAACTGACCCAGCTGAACGACCAACTGACCATGGCCCGCCACATCCGCAAAGAACTGGGCAAGAAATCACTGACCTACACTCTGCCCTCGGGAACAGGTCTGGAAAACGACAACATACAGGGACTAATCGGAGAATACAACACCCTGGTGCTCGACCGCAACCAACTGCTCACCAGCAGCGGTGAGAACAACCCGCTGGTGCGCGATATGGAGAACTCCCTGCGCTCCCTGCAAAACAGCATCCTCCAGTCCATAGACAACCTCATCACCAGTCTCACCACCCGCCAGCAGAGCCTCCAGCAACAGGAACTCGCCTCCACCCGCCAGTTGGCCTCCACTCCGGGACAAGCCAAATATCTGCTCTCCGTCGAACGCAAACAGAAAGTCAAGGAGGAACTCTATCTGACTCTGCTCCAGAAACGCGAAGAGAACGAACTGTCACAGGCCTTCACCGCCTATAACACGCGCATCCTTACGGCACCCCACGGTTCTATGGCGCCTACGGCTCCCAACAAAAGTTTCATCCTCATAATAGCAGTGGCGATAGGTCTGCTGATCCCGGCTGTCATCATCATCATCACCATCATGATGAATGACAAAGTACGCGGTCGTCAGGACATCACCCATCTGCAAATACCTTTTGCCGGAGAAATACCCTTGGCCGTCAAAAAAGGAGAGAAGAAACCGAAAACCGATGATTTCCGCATCATGGTCAAAGACAAGAGCAAAAACATCATCAATGAGGCATTCCGCGTGATACGTACCAATCTGGAATTCATGATCGGACAGGACGAACACAAAGTCATCATGGTTTCTTCCCTCAATCCGGGAAGCGGAAAAACGTTCATCACCATCAACCTGACGATCTCTCTTGCCATCAAGCAGAAAAAGGTAATGGTCATAGACCTTGACTTGCGCCGCGGAAGCCTGAGCAAATACATCGGCAAACCCCATCTCGGTATCTCCAACTACCTGAGCGGACAAGTGGATGACTGGCGCAGCCTGATCAAACACGCCGATACGGAAATCAGTCCGGATATTCTCCCGGTTGGAACCATCCCTCCCAACCCGACGGAACTCTTGTTCAGCCCACGGATGGAAAAAATCATTCAGGAGCTCCGCCAGGAATACGACTACATCTTCTTCGACTGTCCTCCGGTGGAAATTGTGGCAGATGCCTCCATCATCAACAAATGGACGGACCTCACCCTGTTCGTTGTCCGGGCCGGCCTGTTAGAGCGCGACAAACTGTCCGTCATTGAAGGTTTCTACGAAGAGCGCAAATACGGTAACATGGCTCTCTTGCTCAACGGCACCGAGTCCTCCTACGGAAAATACGGTTACCGCTACGGTTACAGGTATGGATATAACTACGGATACGGGCATTATGCCAGTGAATAACGAATAGCACAATCCCATCTATATGGCACAACAGGAATCGCGTGTAAAGAAAAGTCTGCTCAATGCCCGGGTAAATCTTATATTTTACTTCCTGACGCTGGCACTCTCTTTCTTCTCACGCAAGATATTTCTCGATACTTTAGGAGCAGATTTTGTAGGCCTCACCGGAACCCTGCAAAATCTGCTGGGTTTTCTTAACCTTGCGGAATTGGGCATAGGAAGTGCCATCGGTTATGTTTTATACAAACCTCTGTTTGACCACGACGAGACAAAAATCAATGAGATCATTTCCGTATTCGGTTACATATACCGTTGGATAGGCATGATTATCCTGGGAGCCGGTCTCATCATGGCCTGCTTCCTTCCGCTGATTTTTCCACATACGAAATTCGAAATGGGCATCATCTTCTTTGCCTATTTTTCTTTCCTCGTATCGTCATTGCTTGGGTATTTCATAAACTACAAACAAACACTGCTTGGTGCCGACCAGAAAAACTATGTAGTGACGGCTTATTTCCAAAGCGCCAACATCATCAAGACGATAGTACAGATGGCCAGCGCTTACTACACCGGCAGTTACTACATGTGGGTGACGATTGAAATCGTCTTTGGCATCGTCTATTCCTTTATTCTTAATTGGAAAATCAACCAAACTTATCCCTGGCTAAAAACAGAAGTCGGACTTGGAAAACAATTACTCAAAAAATATCCGGAAGTAGCAAAATATACAAAACAATTATTTGTACATAAAATTTCCGGTTTTGTACAAAATCAAACAGCCCCCTTTCTTATCTATACATTCGTATCTTTGAAAATTGTGGCATACTACGGCAACTATACCATTATTATAGACAAATTAAGCATTCTACTCAGCAATTTTTTGGATAGCACAAATGCCGGAGTCGGGAATCTCATAGCAGAGGGTTCACAAGAAAAAATCAAAAACGTATTTTGGGAATTAATAAGCCTCCGATTTTTGGCAGCAGGCACTCTTATTTTTTCAGTCTATCATTTGCTCCCCAGTTTCATATCACTGTGGATTGGAAAAGAATATTTATTGTCTGAAACTGTTCTCATCTTAATCCTGATCAATCTTTTCATAGGAACTACACGAGGAACTGTCGACCAATTTCTTTTTGGATACGGACTTTTTTACGATATATGGGCACCGATCACAGAGTCTGTCATTTATCTGACTGTAGCAATCATTGGAGGGCACTTCTGGGGATTAGAAGGTGTATTATTCGGTGCAACCACCAGCCGTTTCCTTATTGTAGGAATATGGAAGCCTTACTTCCTATTCACAAAAGGATTTAAAATTTCCGTCTGGCAATATTGGAAAAACTGGTTATTTCATCTCATGATCATAACTGCAACAGCTATCATAATTATAAAAATCTTATCCTATGCACAAATGGACTTTACCTATACAAGTTGGCATAGTTGGCTATTGCATGGCACAATTCTGTCTATTGCCTATATAAGCATTACTTTAATAAGTTTATTACTTCTGACAAAAGGAACAAGAAATTTTATTTCGCGAATCATTAAGATCTAACAGTATGACAAAATTTTCTATGGGGGGGGGGATTTTTCTCCATGCACTAACATATTCAGTGATAGACCGTTATTAAGCATTATTGTTCCAGTTTATAATACAGAAAAATTCCTTGAAAAGTGCATCAAAAGTATTATAGAACAAACATATAATAATATTGAACTGATTCTGATTGATGACGGGTCCACAGACCAGAGCGGAAAGATTTGTGAAATATACCAACAACAAGACGAAAGAATTAAACTTCTTCAGATAGAGAACCAAGGACAAGCAAATGCACGAAACACAGGTATTGCAAATAGTAATGGAGAATACATTACCTTTATTGACTCCGATGATTATATTGGGACACATACGACCATAGAAGATAATATGCAGATTCTCATAAATAACAATGAGATAGAAATATTACAATATCCAACATACTTAGTCAATAAGCATACAAAAAAGAAATTATATACTCCTTGCGAACAATTTATACAAGGAAATGAAGCCATTACAAAATGTTGGTTCACCGGAACTGATGAAATCAATTACTGTATATGGAATAAAATTTACAAATCTTCTATGATCATAGATCTTACTTTTCCTAAAAAGGTAATCTTTGAAGATATTTTTTTCTGTTCCAATTTAATAAAAAGGACAAACAATGTCTACATATCTTCCCAAGGTAGCTACTGCCATTACGAGAATACAAAATCTATAACCCGCACTGAAGAAAATGCGCAACAGCTCAAAATTGACAGCATATACGCCAAAACTTACTTATTAAACAACTTACCTGATTATTCATCCATTGAAACAAAAAAGATTGATTATTTCCTAAAAATACTCAGGAATTATCTTGAAATATATTCTATTAAAAATAAAAAATTACAAGCTTCAAAAACAATCATATACTCAAATGTTCCCAAATTCAGACATTGCATAGACTATATGAGGATTTATAAAAATAAATATTCTATGCAACTTGTCTTGATGAAAATTCTAGGTCTACATATTTATTCCCTTTTATATATAACAATCCTAAGAAGCAAAAAATGTGTAAAATCCTAACAATTGCAATTCCTGCCTACAATATGGAAAAATATGTAGGACACTGTTTAGACAGTGTTCTGCACACCGATACGGCAAATACCATAGAAGTGCTCCTGATTAACGATGGTTCTAAAGATTCCACCTTACGTATCGCACAGGAATACGCAAAAAAATGGCCGGAAACACTTCGCGTAATAAATAAGCCTAACGGAGGTTGGGGATCAGCCATCAACTGCGCCATATCCGAAGCGACAGGCAAATACTTCAAGATTTTAGACGCGGACGATTGGTTCGACACACAGGCTCTTATTGATTTTATTCGTCTTTTACAAAGAACGGACGTTGATTTAGCCGCTTCCTCTTACACTTTGGTGTACGAAAACGGGAAACAGGAAGAATACATATATCCGACCCATCAATGCAACAGAGTTATCCCATTTTCTCAATACATCAAGGAACAGGGCTTTAGCCATAATCTTTGCTTGGCTTCCATCACTTTCAGAACAGAGATTCTGCAAAAAAACAAGATAAAAGTAGCAGACAGATACTATGCCGACATAGACTTTGGCATGTCGCCCCTGCTTTATGTAAAAAACATTTGCCTCACTCAGACCAACCTGTACAAATACTATAAAGGAAGAGAAGGGCAAAGTACAAGCATAGCAGGATACAATGCCCACCTTCAGGATTTTATAGATATGGGAAGCAAACTGATAAAAAACTACGCTGCCCAAAAAGACAGCATGAGCCCGGAAATCCGAAATATGTATCTGAAAGACTATACCAACATTGCCCGTTTTTCATACTATCTGCTCATGTCTCCCATGTACGGAGGAAAGCACAATAACAGCTCGGACAAACTCAAAGATTTTGACACTTTCCTTAAACAAACAAGTCCCGAACTATACACCATTACCGCAAAAATAAGAATCAAACGAATTATACCATATATTCAGATTTGGCGAAAAACCGGAATTAACATCCTAAAATTAAGAACATGGATATAGTAATTGGTGCCGGAGCTACCGGATTAGGCTATGGGCTGTTTTCTCCCAACGACTACCAGATTATAGAGTCAGACTCCGAGATCGGAGGTTATTGCAAAACCATCAAACAAGATGGATTCGTATGGGACTATTCCGGCCACTTTTTTCATTTCAGACTTCCGGAAATGGAAAAATTCATCTGCGAATGTATTGATTCTGAAACTCTTCTAAAATGTCGTAAGCATACACAGATCAAATACAAAGACAGATATATAGATTTTCCCTTCCAAAAAAATATCCACCAGCTGGGCAAACAGGAACTGATTGAATGTCTTTACGATCTGTTCTGCAATGAATATGAGACCTATCGGAATTTCCAGGAGATGCTATATTGCAAATTCGGCAAAGGAATTGCTGAAAAATTCCTGATTCCTTATAATGAAAAATTATATGCCTGCAATCTGAACAAACTGGATACCGATGCGATGGGACGTTTCTTCCCATACGCAGACATTAAAGACATCATTGCCAATTTCAGAAACTCTGACAGCAAATCCTACAACGACCACTTTACCTACCCGCGCGGAGGAGCCATTGAATACATCCAGTCTCTCAAACATCGGATTCCGGACAACAAGGTTAAATTGAACGAGAAGGTTATAGCTATTGATATCCATCGGAAAATCGTAAAAACGACAAAAGAGGAAATAGGTTATGACAACCTCATCTCCACGATCCCGTTTCCCAAACTGCTTCAACTCTGTAACATCCCATACGATCCTTCCATCTATTCCTGGAACAAAGTATTAGTATTCAACCTGGGGTTCGACTCCAAAGGGGCTGATACCCGCAACAACTGGGTGTATTTCCCGGATAAAGGCACCAGCTTTTACCGCATCGGATATTACGACAATATATTCCAGACCAACAGGATGTCATTGTATGTCGAGCTGGGTTTTGACAAAGATGCCGACATCGATGTGGAAAAATGGTATGAAACTGTTATTGAAGATTTAAAGTCATCCGGAATCATTGACGGGCAGAACGTCATATCCAGGCATCATGTAATTATGGATCCAGCCTACGTACACATCACCAAGGATTCCATTGAGAATGTCAGGGCTTTAAAGCAACAACTGAAAAACCACCACATTTATTCCATCGGAAGATATGGTAGCTGGACATATTGCTCTATAGAGGACGGTCTGATTGAGGCCCAGTCATTGTCTCAAAACATTAATAAATAGATGAAAAACATCGTATTTACATATATCACTCCATTTCATCCGGAACGGGGAGGTATAGGACGCGTTACCCATACTCTGACCATAGAACTGCAAAAAAGGGGATATCATGTCTTTTATTTGATATATAATAGTGCGATCACCATAAAACATGATTTCAATTATCCCGCTCCACTCACATATCTGCCATCCAAGGAATTGATGTCTCCGGAGAATATCGAATTCTACCATCGCTATCTTCAGGACAATAAGATTGACACGGTTATCAATCAATCCGGTAACTTCAGTGATTCCGAACTTTGGCTGAACACCGGAAATAAAAACATAAGAATTATCTCCGTCCTGCATTCCAGTCCTTGGATATCATATAAAAATCTTTGGAGCAGTGATATTTTTCCTTTGAGGAACAATTCTAAAAGAGAAAAATTAAAACGCTTGGCAAGAATTGTTTTATACCCTAAGCTTAAAAAGCAATGCAAACAGCATCGCATCCAGCATTTCTCCTCTTTGCTTCCTAAGACTGATTACGTTTGCCCGCTGTCCAAGAAGTATTATCCGGAGTTGAATGAAATTTGTCCAGGTTACGAATATAAATATTTCGCCATTCCCAACCCCAACTCATACTCCGATACTATTATACAGAACTCACAAAAGGAGAAAAAGAAACAAGTTTTATTTGTCGGACTTTTCGGCCCCCCAAAAAGAGAAGACCGCATAATCAAAATTTGGAAACGGCTGTATCTGGATTTTCCGGATTGGGAACTGATCATGGTAGGAGACGGGCGTCCGGATCGGGTACGATATCTCAGAAAACTCTCATCCGGTATTCCCAACATCCGCTTCGAAGGTTTCCAAAATCCTCTGCCCTATCAACAAGAGGCAAGTATTTTCTGTATGACCAGCAATTACGAGGGATGGGGCATGGTTTTAACTGAAGCCATGCAATGCGGAACCGTTCCCATTGCATTCAATAGCTTTGCCGCGGCTACAGATATCATCGACCACAGAAAAAACGGGATATTAGTTTCACCGTTTAACATGACCGAATATGAAAAAGAACTGAAGTTTCTTATGTCCGACATCAGTTTTCTCAAACAACTGTCCTCTCAGGCAAGAACGGATATACAAAAATTCTCCGTAAAAAATGTTGTTAATCTATGGGAGCAGATATTATAAAGACACGCTACGACCATATTGATGTTGCAAAAGGTATCGGTATTCTATCGGTTATTGGCTTACACTCCAATTTCCATTTAGAAATCGGTACAACTTTCGAGATGCCTTTGTTTTTCCTGCTTTCAGGAATTTTCATAAAAAACAAAATAGGGGGGGTAGAATTTCTCCGTAAAAAGATCAACACACTGCTTATTCCCTGTTTTCTGTATTATCTTCCGGTTGTTGCCTATAACATATATTACTATTTGCTTCACAAAGATGTAAATCTCATGGATTGTTTCGAAAAAGCTGCGGTTCCAACGGCTCTGTGGTTTCTCGTTTCTCTATTTGAAATTCATATCTTCGGATTTTTCATCCTGAAAATAAAGAGCCTGCCCCTTCAGATATTTTCATCCATTTTGCTATCCGTCATAGGCTATGGAATGAGCTATTACGAGATTCCCTCTCTGGCTTATATGAATACCAGCCTATCCTGTTTCATTTATTATTATGCCGGCTATCGCTGGGCCGGACATATCAAGACCAATCACCACAATATTCCTATTCAAACTGTATATGCCCTGACATGTCTTGCAGTATGCTCTATAGTGTATTCTATCGCCCAACCATACATATTCTATAGAAACAATATTTTTCATACCAGCTATCCTGTTGTATTCGCCTGCGGTTTTTCCGGAACATTCTTTATCCTCTATATCTCTAAAATCATAAAGAGAAATGCGATTCTTTCCTTTTACGGAAAAAACTCACTTATCATCTTATGCACTCATTTGTATTTTATCAAAATTCTGCAAAATTTTCAGTTCGCTCCATCAATATTATTTTTACTTATATGCATCTTAATGGTGCCTGTTCCGCTTCTAATAAGAAAATACCTTCCCGTTTTATCCGGAAATAAGGCTATCATTTAAATCTCCTAATATGAAAAAGTTAGTCATTGATGTCAACTCCATAGTACCTTACTTCGTTTCAGGAAAAATCAACGGGATCGGACGTACTACACTGGAACTCATTCAGGCCCTTTCCCACATTAAGGATATTCCCTTCGAGATAAGCCTATACACACAGAATCTGAAGGGAGCCAATGCAGAAAAGGCACAAACCTGCTTTTCATGCAAACATCTGTATCTCCGCAACAATGAAAGGTGGAATAAAATTATCTCGCATTTTCCTTTACGCGAATGGATTACAGGATATGACATCATGCATATTCCCCATAATTTTGAACATGTACGACATCCCGACAAATGCGTTGTAACCCTACACGACGCTCTGTTCATGAAAATACAGGAAACAGCTTTCGGACATAAAAAAATGAGAAAAACAGTACCTCCTTTTATCCGAAAATGCAAACACATCATCACTTGTTCCGAAGCTTCCAAACAAGATATAATCAACACCATGAATATATCTCCGGATAAAATCAGCGTTGTATACTGGGGTGTTAAGCATGACATGTTTTTTCCTATTAAAAATCATCATGACGTAGAATTGCAACTGAAGGACAAATTTAAAATCAATCATCCCTATTTTTTCAGCGTATCCTGTAATGCTGAACGAAAACGGACAGATGTACTCATCAGATCCTTTATACAATTCTGTAAAACAACAGAATCAAAACATGATCTCGTCTTGATATGGAAAAATCCCCCCTTCCAACTCCTTAAAGACATTGACATCTCCGGTTTCGAAAAAAGAATTCACTTCCTGAATAATATATCCGACAGTGACCTGGCTTTACTGTATAATGGTGCTACTGCAAGTTTCACTCCCTCTTCATACGAAGGATTTGGCCTTCCTCTTTTAGAAGCTATGGCATGTGGCACTCCGGTAGTCACATGTAACAACAGTTCGTTAGGAGAAATCGGAGCAGATGCCGTTGTCTATTTGGAAGAACCTATTGAAAATTCTATACCCAAGATCATGAAAATCTTTGAAAAAGAAGAAATTGACATTGCTTCTCTTCGAGACAAAGGAATCAAACGGGCTTCAGAGTTTACATGGGAGAAAACGGCTCGACAGACTATTGCAATATACCAACAGTTACTCAATCCATGAGAATCCTTATCTGCATTCCGTGTCTTCTCACGGGCGGAACGGAAATACAGACGCTGAATCTGGTCCGGGCATTGGTTCAGGGAGGCCATCACGTAATCACCGTATGCTATTTCGAGCATAGCGACGGAATGGTGGCACAATATCTGCATGCAGGAAGTCATGTTGTCTGCCTCCAACCGGAAGGGAAACGGATCGGAGGATGGAAAGGAATCCTATTTCTCTATAAAGGATTGAAACAGGTTCTGAAAACCGAAAGGCCGGATGCGGCTCATGTACAATACATGGCTCCGGGAGCCATTCCCATCTTCCTGCTACGGCTGCTGGGCATGAAAAACATCATTGCCACTGCCCATACCGCCGCCGACATCTACCCCAACCTAAAGCTGATTCACTTCGTCCAGAAACACTGCGTCCGGGCATTTACCTGCATCACAGAACTTGCCGAAAGGTCGTTTTTCAGCACAGCACAGCTATATTCTGGAACTCTGCCTCTCAAAAAGAGAAACCATTTCACCATATATAATACCCTGCCCTCCTACATTCATCTTCGGGAGCAAAGCCGAAATTTTGACAAGGAGGTTCTGACCCTCGGCGTTGTAAGCCGTCTGGAAAGAATCAAAGGGATGGACCTCGTTGTGCCGGCTTTTGCTTCAGCCAAAGAAAAATATCCCGCTATCCGGCTCCTGATTGTAGGTGACGGTTCCCTGAAAGAAAAGATGCAGGAACAGGCCCGACACTACGGGTTGGAATCCTGCATCGGATGGAAAGGTCGGCAAGAACAAGAACAATTAGAAGCCCTATATGATAAAATCGACATCCTGCTGATGCCATCCCGAAGCGAAGGTTTCGGCCTGACCGCCATCGAAGGAATGGCCCGCGGATGCGTGACGGTTGCCTCACACACCGGCGGACTACCCGAAGTTGTTGAAGACGGAGAAATCGGATTATTGCACCGTCCCGAAGACATCGGAGACATGACGGAGAAACTGGTTTATCTTCTCAGTGACAAAAAAAGGATGGAACGGTTCTCGGAAAAGGCCCGGAGATATGTCCGGAAATTCAGTTTCGGACAATACGCCGATGCTTTCTGCGACTTGTATCAACGTATTTTCTAATCCTACATCATGTTTCTACTGAACTACCTGTATTTTTTCATCATTACCTACTATGGCATAAAATTCCTGTTCCAGCCATCAGGCATTATGAAAAACCCGCTGAACAAAGAACAGGACATGTTGCTCAATGGTCCCGAAATGTTCTGGATTCTTACATTCTCCACCGGGCTTTTGGCTTTTTCCGCTCCGGGAGCGTTAGACCTGATGGCTGTACGCCTGTTAGTATTGGAAATTCTGTGTTTCATCGGACTATTTATTGCCAAAGGACGCGCTATCTGGGGCCTACCGTTTGTTCTTTACGTCATCTATCTGATATGGATTATTACAGGTATCTTTTACTCTCCCGCTCCCGGCTATGGATTCCGAGTCTTTCTAAAATACTGCTATCCACTTCTTATTGCTCTATTTGCGTCCAGCGTAGTCAGGAACAAAGAAGTTTTTCTGAAAGCCGGAATCGGCGCACGATGGGTAGCTTTTGCCACTGTCATATCTTCATTTATCCCAGCTGTCGAATCCCTTTTATTTCCGGGTGTTATCTGGTTCGTTACAGCCCGTGCCCTTAATTATATCTCCATCTGCATATTTTCATTGGCACTTTTCTTTTACACGAATGAAAAAAAGAAGAATTTCTTCTTTTTCATATTATTCATGCTTCCCTGTCTTCTGTGGGTTTTCCGCACCAGTATCATGGGAACAATTGTTGCTATAAGCACTTTCTTTTTCTTTAAATACAAACTGAAATCACTCCCTATCATCTTCGGCATATTTATTCTCTCCGTCATTGCCGTGTTCACTATTCCCAGCCTTCGCGAAAAAATGTTTAAAAAGAGTGACAATGTCACCATCGAACAATTCAAGGAAGGAGAAGTAACGACAGACAATATCAACAGCAATGCACGCTTCGCCATGTGGGAGCATCTAATGAACAGATTCTATCACGACGGACATGAAACCGCAGGTTCCGGAACCGGAAGTGTACAGAACTATATGTACAACAATTTCATATATGGCGGATTGAAAGTACCGCACAGTGATTTCGTACAAATGCTTTGCGACAACGGAACAATAGGACTTACACTATATCTTTTGACTTTGCTGACGGTTGTTATCCATAGCTTTATCATCTTTACGCGAACACGGAAAACAGCTCTAAAAATTTGTGCCATCACAGCCGGCAGTTCCATGGCCGGTATCTTGTTTACGCTATATTCGGACAACGTAGTCAATTATTCCATGGCCACCTTATCCATGCCCTTCGGCTTCTATGGAATGATGCTTGGAATGCAAGAAAAAGAAAGAACATGATTTCGATAATTATTCCTCTCTACAACAAAGAAAAACAAATCAAAAATACTTTAAAGTCCGTCCTCGAACAAACATTTCAAGATTTTGAAATCATCGTTGTCGATGACGGCAGTACGGATAACGGCGCAAACGAAGTCCTGAAAACAAAGGATCAACGCATCCGATTGGTTCAACAAAAAAACGCCGGTGTCTCCGCAGCCCGCAACCGGGGCATACAGGAAGCCCGCTTCAGCCTGCTCGCGTTTTTGGATGCCGATGACATCTGGAAAACAACTTACTTAGCGACCCAATACGGACTATACAAAAAATATCCTCAATGCAACGTATATGTCTGCAATTATGAGTTCCGTAATGCTTCAGGTACTGTCACACCCACCATTATCCGCAAACTTCCGTTTCAGGGTACTGACGGTGCACTCACCAACTATTTCGAGGTTGCCGCTTGCTCCCATCCCCCTATATGTTCAATCTCCATAATGGTAAAAAAAGAAGCCATTCAAGCCATAGGAGGTTTCCCTATCGGGATCAAATCAGGAGAGGACTTACTGACCTGGGCCCGATTAGCCGCCAACTATCAAATAGCCTATTCAAAGGAAGTCTGTGCCATCTTTAACGTGGAAGGCTATGATTTTTCAGAAAAGCCCAAACGCCTCCCAGCCGAACCGGATGTGGTCGGCAAGGCGCTGAAAGAACTGGCAGACAATCATACCATCCCGAATCTGAACCAATACATATCCCATTGGCACAAGATGCGCAGTTCAATCTATCTGCGCCTCAACATGCGCAAGAAAAGCATTGAGGAAGCGCTCATTGCACTCCGCCATAATCCAACGAATTATAAATTATACATTTATATTTTTCTCAATTTCATACCTTCCCGACTTAGACCATTCTAACCATGATAGCTCCTATTGTCATTTTCGCCTTCAACAGACCAAAGGCCTTACTCAGGCTCAAAGAATCTTTAGAGAAAAACAATCTTTTCGCCACATCCGAAAAGATTGTTTTCATCGATGGATATCGCAACGAGAAAGAAAAAGAAAAAGTTGACGAAGTTATCCGCATAGCTCGCACCATCACGGAAAACGTCCAAATCTCTCAGGTAAACAAAGGGCTGGGCACGTCCATCATTGAAGGTATATCCTCTGTCATCCGACAATACGGAAAGGCCATCGTCCTGGAAGATGACCTCATCTGTTCCTCCAACTTTTTATCTTTCATGAATCAGGCTCTGGATTTTTATCAAGATGACCCACGCATATTTTCCATATGCGGCTATGGCCTGAAAATTGACAAACCCAAAAATTACATGGGAGACATATACTTGTCCGGAAGATCATCTTCCTGGGGATGGGGAACCTGGAAAGACCGGTGGGAGCAGGTTGACTGGGAAGTCAAGGACTGGGAGTCTCTGAGCAATGACAAAAAAAAGCAAAAGGCTTTCAACCGCAACGGCAGCGACATGTACGATATGCTCAAAGATTACATGCACGGTCGTAACCGGTCCTGGGCCATACGCTTCTGCTATTCTCAATTCAAATTGCAAAAATATTCAGTCTGCCCCTTTATTTCCAAAATCGAGAATGACGGATTCGGAGAAGATGCGACCAACTGCAAACAACACTATTCCCGCTTCAAGGCTGACTTTGACAACACAACCAATCAGACCTTTCTTTTCCCGCACTCTCCGGAGCCCGACAAAAAAATCATGGCAGCCTGCTACAAGTATCACAGTCTTCCCATAAGAATATACAGCAAACTCAGAAACCTAATCTAAAGAATATGGACAGTCCCAAAATCTCTATTATTATTCCCGTATATAACGGAGCAAAGGATATTATCCGATGTCTGGATAGTATTTATTCACAACATCTGGATTCTACACATTTGAGGTGTTATGTATAGATGACTGCTCTACTGATAATACCGCAGAAACCATTACGCGCTATTCCAAGAACAAAAATAATCTCAGGCTCATATCACACTCCATCAACAAGCGTCAAGGGGGGGGGAGAAATACAGGTGTAAATCAAGCACTTGGAAATTTTATACTATTCATTGATCATGATGATTATTTTGCTGAAGGAAGTCTTTTATCTCTTATTGAATATCAAAACAAATTTCAGAATGCAGACATCCTGATGTTTGATTTTTCCACCGTGGCCGAAAACCAGACTGTCAAGTCTGACCATTACTCCACAAACAGCAGCCAGGTCATGTCCGGCAGATTTTTCATGCAAGAACAAGAAGTCCCATGGGTACCCTGGTGTTATCTCTACAAAAGAACATTCCTACAACAAAACCGTCTCCGCTTTGAAGAACAGGTCAGATTTGAAGACGCTGATTTCGTCATTAAATGTACTATCGCTGCCTCTTCCATCATTTTCGTTCCATTGGTTGTAATCTGCCACACACAATCCACGGAACAAACTACACACGTAGGAAATGATTCGGAAAAAATAATAGACCTCTTCAAATTATCAGACAGAGTAAAACAAATAGCAATTCATGAAATGGATGTTGATGCAAAATGCGCGGAAGCTATTATGGGGCATCATCTCTTTATACATAAATATAATATTCTACGCTATCTATGGCGTGTTCCTTTTTCCAAAATGCTTTACATTCTCAGACATTACAAAGCATATACTCCCAACAACAATGCCATGCTCACATTCAGTGCAAAGCATCCACTTATTTTTGCTATCCTTCTACAAATGATGAAACCTGTCCTGCCCATACTCAGGAAAATATACATGTCTTCCAGATGATTTCCAATACAGACACGACAAAACCGCATGCTCCCCAATAATCCGTCCTATTAGACAAAGGAAGGATAGCTCTTTCCAAACGCATCATCCGATGAAAATACTCCTTGTACACAACAACTACGGGAAATACAGCGGCGAGGAGGCCGTGGTCGACAAAATGGCGGAAATGCTGCAAGCGCGCGGCATCGACATCGCCTTCTACCGGCAGACCAGCGAAGGAAGCCGGGAGACGTTGGGAGGGAAAATAAAAGGATTCCTCTGCGGCATCTACTCTCCCGAAGGCATAAGAGGTATGCGCGAGGCACTCCGCCGGGAAAGACCCGATGTCGTGAATGTGCACAATCTCTACCCGTTCATCAGTCCGGCGGCCCTGCAAGAATGCCGGAAAGCCGGGGTCCCTGTTGTCATGACCGTACACAACTTCCGGCTGGTATGCCCCACCGGACTTTTCATGAGGAACGGCGCGCCCTGCGAAATCTGTCTGGAGCGCGGGAACGAATGGAGCTGCCTGCGGCATAACTGCGAGCACTCCCTGCTCAAATCCGCCGGCTATACTCTGAGAAACGCATACGCCCGCCTGACCGGGGCCTATCGGGAAAACGTTGATGTCTTTGCCTGCATCACGGACTTCCAGAAACGGAAACTGACGGCCGCCGGATTCGACAGCCGGCGCCTGACAGTCATCCCCAACTGCGCCGATGTGCCCGACGGCTGCACATACCAAACGGGGGAATACGTAGGCTATGTGGGACGGCTGAGCTATGAGAAAGGCTATGACCGCCTGATAGACGCGGCCCGCCGGCATCCCCACATACCGTTCCGCTTTGCCGGGGCCGTCAGAGAAGACATGAGGGGAGACCTTCCCGAAAACGTCCGGCTCTTGGGAAAACTGGACCGCACGGCATTGGAGGATTTCATCCGGAAAAGCCGGTTCATCGTCATGCCCAGCCGGTGCTACGAAGGGTTCCCAATGACAATCCTCGAGGCCGCCGCACTCGGGAAACCCTGCATAGGGCCGGACCACGGCGGTTTTCCGGAGATCATCGGACACGGAGCCGACAGCATCGGCCGCCTGTTCGTCCCGGATTCGGCCGAAAGCCTGGAGCGGCAGATCACGGTACTGTGGGCACAGCCTGAAGAGGTCCGCATCCTGGGCCTGCGCGCCTACGAAAAACTCAGACGCGAATACAGCACCGACGTCATCGGCAAGCGCTGGCTGCGACTGTTTGAGAATCTCTGCCAGTGAGACTTTCGCATACACACACCACATTATATGGAGAAATACTTTAACATCAACTACGAGTTTGACAAGACGGAGGTGCTTCGCTCCATCGACCGCCAGTTGGAAAAAGACAAAGCCGGCTACATCTGCGTGGCGGACGGCGTCATCCTGACCACCGCCAACCGCAATGCCGACTATCTGGACATCATCAACGGAGGCATGTTCGCCGTCTGCGACAGCAGCTATGTCCCGCTCTATCTGAAATGGCTCTACGGCAAACGCTACGGACAATACTGCGGCAGCCAGATCTTCATGGACATTATCGGCATGAGGAAATACCGCATGATCTTCATGGGCACCTCTCCCGGAACGCTGGCCGGACTGAAAAAGAACCTGTCGCAGACGGACCCTCGCATCGCAGACATGACGTTCTACGACCTGCCCTACCGTGATGTAAATGATTTTGACTACGAAGAGCTGGCCCGCATCATCGAGCGGGACAAGGCCGACATCATCTGGGTGGCGTTGGGCGCTCCCAAACAGGAGATCTTCATGAGCAAACTGAAGCCGCATCTGCACCGCGGTGTTCTGATTGCCGTAGGGGCGGCCTTCAAGTTCTTCAGCGGCACCGACACCAGACGGGCGCCCCAATGGATGATAGACTGCCATCTGGAATTTGTGCACCGCATCTACACCGAGCCGAAAAAACAACTCCGACGCTGCTTCGGGATTCTTTCCGCCCTTCCCTCCATTCTCTATCAGGAATGGAGAAGAAAACGCAACAAACCATCTTCGCCCACATCCTGATTCGCCTGCAAAACTCGGAAACAAAAAAAATCACAATGGAACAAATTCCATTGTGATTTTTTTTGTTTTCATTTTTCGTTATTCCTGATAGCACTTGACGCGCTGCCCGTCATAGCCCACGGCCATGATGTAGGAAGCTCCTTCGGGCCACAGCACACGCGTATAACGCGATGAAGTGGCCGAATCGCCCAGTCCGAACATGGAGATGCGCAACAGGTTTCCGGCAGCATCGTAGGTCTCATAGCCTACGGCATTCTTCCAGACACTGTTGTCCACACGGATGAAGACACCGTAAGAAAGGCAACCCGAATTGACACGCGTGGTCTCGTCTATCACTCCCTTGTCGCGGAACACCTGCCAGTTGTAGGCATTGATGTAATTGAGGGCCTCGGGCACGCGGGCATAATTCTTGGAAGCCACATAATCCTTAAGTTCCTGCACCATCTCCTCGGTAATGATGAGCCATCCCGGACTGTAGTCCTCTATGTATGCCTTGACGGGGTTCAACATACGCGCTTTCTCAAAGAAGGGAAGAAAGTCCATCCGGGTGGAATCGCAGAAGGTCTTCATGAACTGGAGCTGGAACTGTCCGTTGGTTTTGCCCAAGTCGGTGGTTTTACGCAGACCCTCCAACATCTTTCCGTAAGCATCGGGCGACTGTCCGGCGGCATCCTTCAGGCAATAGAGTGCAAGCTGATAGAGCGGCACGACCTTCAGGAAGTGGTCATAGTTGCGCGATGTGGTCTGCACGTTCGCTCCCTGCTTGCCGTTGGCATCCTCGTCTCTCACCGTAACCGTTCCTGGCTTTGTTCCGTGATAGTCCGGACCGTCCTGCAACTGCCACGTCACTCCCTTGCGTACGCCCTCCTCCAGATAAGCCTCAAAGCGTCCGCCGCGCCAACCTCGGTACTCATCGACTCCGGAGTTCTCGTCTTCAAGCCGGTGGTAGCCATTGCCCAGCGTGTGTTCCACCCAAGCGGAGTAGACATTGTTGGTGGTTTCTCCCATACCGTCCCACTTGAAAACGGGACGCACCTGGTTGACGTGTCCCAACTCATGCCCAAAGCCCCAGAAACTGAAGTCATCGGGATTCACCCACTGGTCGAACAGATCGAATGCTGCGGCCGCACCTACTCCGTCGGCAAACATCCCACCCGTCACACAACGGGCAAACTGGCGGTTTTTGGGTTCACGGCCAAACAAGCCAAGGCCCATGATTTCGCGTTCGCGTATGATGACATTCTCATAGATACGGGCCAGCTCCACGCCCTTGCGGGGACACACACGGCGCAGCGATACAAGCGGAGCCGCCACCTGCATGCGCGGTGTGCGGATGTCGATGATGTCACTCTTGGCATTGGCCAGAAGGTTGACCCAATCTTCGTTGGTATCACCGCGCTGGAGATCGAAATATCCGTTTTCGCCAGCCATGGCAAAATGTATCTTCACATTGGGCAAAGACGCAAAATTGTCGGAATAATAAGAGATGTAACCGTTGCCGCGGTTGGCGGGAACAATGAGGTTGGCTCCGTTCTTCAACGGATAGGAACTTTCAGGCTGGTTGTCGCCAGTATTCTGCGCCGGCCCGAAACTCTTGATGATCAAATTGGGAGCAACCTCGGTGATTCCTTCCACAAACAGCACCACAGGCTGTCCCTTCGTGAAATAGATGCCCGTGGGATTCTCATAACGGTTGTAATTGCTGGTCATGAGCTCCTGGCTCAGGCTGCCTAAGGTACGATAAGGTTCAAACTCGCCTACACGATACTTCGTGGAATAGCCCGGCTCAAGCATGTTGTAGACCAGCTGGCGCACATAGGGCATGGAGATGCCGGCCGCGGCCTTTTCGTCCACACCGGGTTTAAGGCGCGTGCAGAGAGCATCTTCAAAATACCGCGCCAGTTCGTCAGACAAGGCTGTATCGTAAGCATAGAAGCCCATCTCGGCACAGCTGGCATAGTTCTTTCCGGAACCATCGGATGCGGCGCTGAGCACCTCGAATCTCACCCGTTTCACGTTGTCGATGCCTTCCTTTCCGAAATCAATGCGGTGCGAGCCACTCCTCTGTTCCAAATTGAAAACGCCCAATTCCTTAAACTGCGTGGCATTGTCGGCAGTGGTGTAGAGTACCTTCACCTCGCCGAAGTTTCCGTTGCTTCCGCTGGGGCGCGTAGTGTAGAGTGCATAGTCCACATGCGCGGCTTCCTTAAGTGTATAGGTCAGCGTAATGGGTAATGATGCTCCGCTCCAGGAAGAGTGGTAGATGGTAGAGGGATCGTTGTCATAGCTTTTCGAGATTTCCTCACCGCTTTGCTGCGATGAGGCCGTAGCCGACTGGATAGCGTGCTTCACATCGCCGGTTACGGTCAACGCCGCAGTGTTGATGGCCTGTTCCACCACAAAAGAGTGTGTGCCGGCCCCATCGGCCGTGGTGAGCGTCACCTGTCCGTAACGCGGAGCGGAGGCACTGCTGTTGTAACCGCTGAAAAGAGTGACATTGCCGTTCTTCTCCTTGCGCCAGGTGAGCCAGTCCACATTGCCGCTAACGGTATAGTCCGAATTTCCGGCCACGGCCACAGTTTTGATATCGGGTTCATAGCCCAGACGCACCGTGTCCTTACCCGTCAGTACGTGGGATTTCTTGGCGGCATCGGCATCGAGCAGAACACCTTGTGCCCCGGCGGCCAGCGGAGTGGCCAGCATCAAGGCGGAAATGATAGTCTTGAATATTGTTTTCATAGGTATTTCCATAATAGTCTGTTTTTTATGCAACGGGGCTTTTTTCACTTCACGAGAACCTTTTTGCCCCCCACAATATAGATTCCTTTGGCAGGACGGCTCACGCGGCGGCCGCTGAGGTCATAAACCTCGGCAGAGCGGTCCGTGCCGTCGGCAGAGACATCGTCAATGCCCACTGTCGATACTACACGCGCAGGAACCGTAGAGAGCACCAGGTCTGGATAGAAGGACCCCTGGGCAGTGATGATCACTCCGCGCTGCGGCGTGAGGAAGGTCCAGTTTCCAGACGTATAGAGATAGTCTTTTCCGCTGCCACGCTCCAGCACATCGCCGTCCAGATTGGTCACGGTATAAGTCATGCCGCTGAGGATGTTGCCGAAACAGTCTGTACCCAACTGCGGACGCAACTCATACTTCTCGTCCAGCAGGAACGTCTCGGTCACAAAATAAGGATTCTGCGGAGATACCACATAATTGAAGGCGGCATTTCTCAATTTGGGAAGGGAGTTGAAGAAAAGTCTGTTGTTCTCCACGTACAGACTTTTCAGGGCCGGAGCCCTTTTGGCCTCTCCCCAGTTGATCAGCCCCAGCTCGTTGTTGTCCGCGCTGACCACAGCAAGGCTGCTCTCTACAGCCGTAGCGTCCAGCTCAAGTTGCGTCAATTGGTTGTTCTCCACCCAAAGTTCGGTGAAATAAGGGGTGCCTGCGGGAAGAGCCAACTCTGTCAGACCGTTGGACGAAGCCAACAGGGTTTGCAGACCGGTGGCGCGGGAAGAGAGTTTGAGAGCGGAAAGTTCATTGCGTTGCACCCACACCGATTTGAGCGCAGGCATGGCACTGATTCCGGCAATAGAGCCCAGCTTGTTGTCGGCGCAGACCAACGTTTCCAGATTTCGGGCAGCAGCCGACGGAACAGCGAGGCGTTCAAGGGCATTGCCCGCACAGTTCAGGTCCGTCAGGGCTACGTTGTAGGTCAGCGTCAGTTCCGACAATTCGTTGTCGCTGCAATCCAGATCAACCAGACTTTTATTGGCAGCGAGATCCAGACGGGACAGCGAATTGCCCGCACACATCAGTCGTTGCAAACCGGGCGAGCCGGAGGTATTAAGACTGACCAGACCGGCATCCGGCGCATAGAAATGGGTGATAGTGCCTTCGGAGGTGCTGATGGTAAGCGAATCGGAGGCTACGGAAAGATCTACGGGAGTACCGGTAAAGGTATGAGTTTCGGTGGTACCGTTGCCCCACTCCAGCGTTGCACTGACACCCGAATTGAGGGCCAGCGTGAGTGAAGTTCCTACGGCACGGTTCGTCTTCAGACCTATCACATCCGCCGAAGCATTCCCAGCCGAGAGCATCAGCAGCGTCACCGGAAGAAGTAAAGAAAACTTGCGCATAATTGTTGTTATTAGATTTAATTGTAAATTACAAGGCAAAAATACACATTTTCTTCTTGAAACACTTCATATTGCGAAACTTTTTCAAGTTGTGGATCTTCGCCATTCACTCCCGACAGCCGGAATGCCGCCTCACCTTCGCTATAAGAAGATCCACATACAGATGAAAAGCCGCAAAGATCAGGACATCGGCCAGAACAATCCACTCCACGGACACCTCCAAAAAATACAGGGAACCATTGAACAGACCAAAGAATACGTACAGCCCCAGAAGCACCCGGAGAGCCTGGTGCATGGAACAGCCCAATTCCATCAGTTTGTGGTGAATATGCGTCTTGTCAGGGTGGAAAATGGAGACACGCCGGCAAAGCCGTCCCAAAGCAACGCGGATAAGGTCGAACGTAGGCAGAAGCAGCAGGGTATAGGAAACGAACAGCGCAAAGGGACGCACGGGCAGCAGCTCGGGCCTGTACATGGCATATTTCATGCCCAGATAGGCCAGTGCATAGCCCAGCATCAGACTGCCCGCATCGCCCATAAACGTCTTGGTGTGCCGCTCAGGCCTCCCGAACATATTGAAATAAAAGAAAACGATGACCGAACCGAGCAGGCCGCATGAGATGAGCGTATAACCGATCACTCCCAGATTGAAGAACAGAACGGTGAAAGCCGACAGGGCCAGAATGCTCAATCCGGCCGCCAGCCCGTCAATGCCATCGATCAGATTGATGGAGTTGACCACCAGCAATGTGACAAGGACCGTCAGCGGATAGCTTACCAAAGACGGGAGGGCATAAATGCCGAAAAAGCCGTAAAGGTTGTTGATCTCGACACCGCAAAGTGGCAGGAAAAGCGAGGCGACAAACTGGATCACAAACTTCACTCCGGCCTTCATTCCGTAAAGGTCATCCGCCACTCCGATCAGATAAATGAGCAGGAAACCCGAATAAAGGATAAAGCTCTCGGCCTTGAAAGTCAGCGTATCGAGATTCTCCATGCAGAGCAAGGACACACATACTCCGGCCACCATAGAGGGGACGAAAAGTATGCCGCCCAGACGGGGGATATTGTTATGATGCACTTTCCGCTCCCCAGGCAGGTCGTAAAGGCCCTTACTCCGGCACACCTTGAGCAGCAACGGCATGGCGGCCGCAGTGACAGACATGCTTACGACAAGGGAGACAAGGGGGTAGAGAATTTCGGCTTTCATAGGCGTTTTCTTTAACAACTGATATAAGAATAACGGGAAAAAAGCAAGAACCGTATGTCACCGCCTGAAAAACAGGCCTCCCAAAGCCCGCACAATCAACCAGCGGAACTCCAGCTTCCGCCAGCAGGAAAACGGGCTTTTCCGTGCCGTCACGGATGAGTTGCGGGAATGGCGGCGGAAACGGATCAGCCTGTCATCTATGAACTTTGTCCTGAACCAGAAGGCCGCCACATTCCCGATCCAGATGTCGTGCATGGGAATGCCCGCCGGAAAAGGCATGGACTTTTCCAGCACCTCGCGCCTGAAAGCCATGCAACAGCCCAGATACCCGTTCTTGCGCAGGAGGTTGTACATCCGGCCGGAGCGTGTGGCGTTCAGTTCATAAAACGAAGCAGCCGTCACGTTGAGTTCTCCATCGGTTACGTAACAGTCGCTCACAACGCAATCGGCCTCTGCCAGCGCCTCGACCATACGGGCAACTTTCCGCTCTTCCCAACGGTCATCCTGATCGGACAGAAAAATGATGTCTCCCGAAGCATGACGGAGAGCGTTCTCGAAATTCAGAACGGGAGAACCTTTGCAAGGACCTTTCACAACTTTCAGGATCGGGCTTTCAAAGGCCGCCACAAGCGCAAGCGTCCCGTCGGTCGAAGCATCGTCCGAGACAATCACCTCGTCGCCCGGGCCGAGCTGCGGAAGAATACTGTCCAACTGTTCCTGAATATAGGATGCCCCGTTATATGTGGCTATGCAAACTGAAATCATAATCGTATATCTCGTGATTCTTTATTTCATATTGTTTTTCTTACTGCAAGTTATGACGACCAGCCAACCGCATTTTCAACCGCTCCCACAAACTCTGTATCTTTTCTTTCTCCCAACGGCTCAGAATGAACAAAGACAGCAGACCTACCAGAATAAGGCCAAGAATCATGGAAAAGAACAGTTTAAGGAATCCATCATGCACCATGCCCGACATCATCTCGCAAATGACAAAACAAGCCGCTCCTCCCACAATACAAGGGCCGAACAAATGCTGAAAATATTCTTTTACAGAAACCCCGGCTTCCTTACGGGCCACCGAAACCCTTACAAAAATCAGCACTACTTCCTCTACAACAACACAATGGAGCAAACTCTGAGGAGGAAAACCCATCCGGAACAGCAAAAGCCCCAATAACAATGTCACGGCATGAAAGAAAGCCACCCACAACAGCTGCCGGCGGATACGTCCCACACTTTCAAGCACAATCTGGAGCCCTATGGACAATTGATTGATGAGTGTAACAAGCAGGAATGCCTTGCAAAAACCTACCGTATAGGGAGGGACTTCCTCCAACCATACATCCAGGACATACGGCATATTTACATAAAGGGGTATAATGGGAAGCAACAACAGCAGGAAAGTCAGTCTGCTGGCGACAATAGCCAATGATACGGCCTTGTCATGGTGCCCCGCTCCCTCCATCTTTATGATATGAGGTCTCAGCGGACGGACAATGGAATTGGAGAAAAACAACAAGAATCCGTTAACCTGCTGGGAAATGCCGTATGCCGCATTGATAATGAGTTTCTGAAAACACACATTCAGCAGAATCGCTCCCCCCTGATTACGCGCCACCGCCGAAGCCACTCCGACAATATTCCAACCTGAAAAACCGGCAAACTCCCGGAAAACAGTATTGCCCCGCAAAGAATGAAATCTGAAAGAGCATTCCCGATAGCGGCTCACGGCATAGGCATATTTCATCAGGAACACTATAATCTGCACGACCATGAGAAGCAAGGAATAAACAACCAGCATATTACTCTCCAAAAACATCAGCACGGCCGCTACCAGCAGTTTCAACAGAAAATCCAAACTATTGATACCGGCTATGACATAGATATCTTCATGGGCGTTCATCGCAGCCTCATAAGGCACCGAAAGTATGACAAACACCAGTCCCAAAACCATACAGACAAGTACGACATAAGCATCCGGCAACAAAGCAGGAGGAATCTTCAAGACCGAGCCCACCAACCAATACCCGGAGGCAGAAAGCAGAACCACCACGGAAGCCGCAATCACCAGATGAAGAATGACGCTGGTATAGAATACTTCCTTCAGGTTCCGGAAGTCTCCCGAACCCAAAGAAAAAGACAAATAGCGCTGGACTGCCGCAGCCATAGAGAGATTCAAAAAAGAAAACATGGCAACAACATTGGCCACCAGCACATAAACTCCATACTCCTCACCGTCCAGTGCCTGAAGGACCAAACGGGTAGCCAACAATGACGCTACCATCGTCACCCCCATATTCGCATAGAGGGCCATGCTGTTCAGTAAGACTCTTCCCGCGGCACTCATAAGATACCTTTCACTGTTTTCTGGAATTTGACAAACCCTTCCTGTGCGATCCGGGCCGCCTTCATTTTAGCCGGTTCATCAGGCCGGATCGTGAAAGTCTTGTCCAATACAGCCTTCACAAAAGCAGAAAGCCCGACTTCGCTCATTGTCTTCCCTTTGAAAAAACGCTCTACGGAAACCTCACAATCCTCTTTCCCCAGCAACTGCAAGACACCGCTCATCTTGTGCTCATAGCTTAAGGAGACAAATGGGACATTCTGATTTATAGAAAAAATCACAGAATGGTAGCGGGCCCCAACCAAAAAACGGGAACGGGAAATGATGCCTTGCTGTATGTCAGACCCGTATTGCTCTTCCAATACCACAATCCTCTCCGGATCACAACAAGACTTCCGGATTTCCACAAAATAATTATAGCCATCCGGAATCCAGCTGATAAACGTGGTCTGCGGCAACATCACCATCTTATAATCTGGATAAGCCTTCAGCAAAGCATCTGCCAAAGTAACCCAGACATTCTTGAAATCCTCATAACTGTAATTTTCCTTGTAGGCAGGATGCCAAGCCAAAGAATTGGGAACAAAGACAAAATAGCCGCTCTTGCCCAATTCCTCCATAAAGGATGCCGGTGCCGCTTCTGTCTCATCCCGCAAGAAGGCCGAATCTATAGTCTCCACATAATTGACTCCCAAGCCCAAAGCCGTCTGCTGGGACTTGGCATCCCGCAATGAGACAAAAGAAAAGTAGTTCAACAATTCCAGACTGTACTTACGGAACAACTTCGTAAAATAAGAACTGGTGCTGAAAGGTCCTATCGAACGGCCATAATAGGCCAAAGGCTTCTTCTCCATTTTGACCAGCCACAACAAAGCCAGATGGCTCCATCCCATGAATCCGCCCATCTCAATCCCGCCGGGAGCACCCACTATCAAATCCGCCTCACGGATAAACTTCAGATACTTCCGGGAAGCCGGAACCCAATAAAGCAACCGTGGCATCCGAAGCATCATGCACAGTTTGTATAATCTGGCAGGGCTGAACGTGCGGCAACGCAAAGGTATATTTATATAGAACACATTATCAGCCACGACACGCAAATCCTCCACCTCGCTTTGCTCATTTCCATAAAACAACACCACGATCCTTGCCTCAGGATAAGCGGAAATCAATTTATGCACCAGACCACGATGTGCAGACTCATCACCCCGGTTACGGGTAGGCTGTTCAAATATAAGTATATTCATAATCTGTTCAATATTCTTTCAAAAACATTATTTACAAGACAATGGAGTTTAAATAACCCGGGAAATCCGCACACACTCTTTTTATAGGTATCGCTCTGGATGAAGCGTTGGTACCGCCTCACCAGTCTCTGATGCCGCAAAGCCGAAGCCTTCCGGCGCAACGTTCCTTGCATGGGATAGAAAAACAGCTGTTCCTCAACTTCTTCCAGCACAATCAGCCCCGCGTTCCTCATGGCACACAAAATATCGCGCATTCTTTCGGACTTCACATAACAAAGAGATCTGCCTAAGGTCTCAGTTTTCGGACTGTCGATTCTCCAAGGATCGCCTATAATCAGATCAGCCCCACTTTCCCGTTTAGGGTTGCACATAAAACAACGGGGCATGACAAACAACTTCGAATGGAATATTTCCATCCAGACAGACCCCGTATTGGGTATAAAGCTCTTATTCCCATTTTTCTGTTCTATCTGTACACCTCCGGGCCAGCCGTTTCCACGGTATTGGATCTTCCGGACACTTTGAAACGGGATACGCAATCTGCGCAACAGATATTTCGTTGCATCCAGGGATTGCTGTGAAGAACACACCAGTTCAACTACATAACTCTCCACTCCCGCCTTCGACAGCAAGGACTTTACGGCCTGCACCTGACAGCCCAATGCAAAACAAAAGAAGGGTCCTCGAATAGATTTCACATGATTCCTGACAAAGGAAATCAGGTTAACGTCCTGATAAATACTGCCCACTTGTTCGTAATCCCTTATATCGTATATGATCCGGGGAACATAGCACAGAGAAGAACTGTCAAAGCTAAAGGAAAGGGCAGATCCGATAAGGCCTTGCTCAAACAGAAAACGCACCAAGCAACTTCCCAGTCCACCCGAAGTGCCCCGGAACCTTATCTCTTTATCTACCGTGCTGACACAGGCTACATTTCCTGTCATTTTCCCTGTTTCCGAATTTGTTGTCCTATCCATTTCCTTCTCTTTTACCGTCCGACTGAAAAATATAATCCGTCAGATAATGCTTAAAAAAAACCGCACTTCTTGATCGCCTCACCAATGCAAGCGTATGTACAAGCACCTCTACATTCAGACGTAACCTCCCCCTCAGCCCATTTATCCGATATTGAGCGGCACTCTTCAGATAAAGATCATAGCGCCGGAGCAAACGGGACACGTCCGTTTCGTCATTGGAAAAGTCTTGCACCACTGACATCGGAAGAATCTCAAAAGATGAGGCGTACTCTCTCAATCTGCCCTGGAACTCAAAATCAGCAAAATCCAGAACAATCCTCTCATTATATCCTCCGGCTTTAAAAAACAATTCCAGATCTATACACATTCCGCTATTCACACTGGCAAACTCCCACAAGGAATATATTCCAGGAACAGGCTTGCGAACAGCCCGAGTTTTCCAGCCAGTCAACGTACAAGGCGAAAAATCCGCACCGGAAACCGTCTTCATCACGGGAACGCTCAGTGCCGCCAATTCATTGAACCGCCCATAAACTTCTCCCGCTCCATCCGGAAACACCGTGTCCTGGTCCAGCAAAAGGATTCTGGAATATCCATGTTCACACGCAAACCGCGCCGCCGTATTATAAGCTTTCGATAATCCTCCATTCCGTTCGTCACGGACATATACTGCTGCGGCAGGAAGATCCTCCGCATGCACAATAAAATCCCGGGGCGAATTGTCATAAACCATATAACGGTCAAAATTTCCCACGGACAAAAGTGTCTGATAAGAATGCGCATCCTCCAGTTTACACTTATACAATACTATTACGGGAAAAATCACATTTTGGCGCACCTATACCTCCTTTTCTTTAAAAACCTGAAACTTCTTCCTATCCATATAAGAATAAAACAGCCAAAGGATCATCATTCCCTGCGAGTTCAGCAAAAAAGGGTTGGTTCCTCCCACCAGCAAGAAAATAATATAAGTAATGCCCAATGAAAAAGACAACTCATCCGATATATCTTTCAACAAAGATGTCAGCGGGAACAGATACACTGCCAGAATTATCAAAGAGAAAATCCCGAAATACCGTATCAGTTCTATATAGGTCCATTCGGTTTCTGCGGTCATTCTTCCAAAGCCTACGGAATAGAATAATGTTCCGGGGCCTTGACCCAGCAACAGATATTCCGTATGTGCATCAAACAATTCCAAGTAGGAAGTCAGATGCCCGTATTTGATAGAGTTTGACAAATCCCCTTCCTGCGTAGCCAGAAGATATATCAGGATCAAGAACCCCACTGCACACAGGACAAGCAAAGGATACAACAGATACTTGATCTTTCTGCGCTTCATCAGATTCAGATACAACATGCCGCCGAAGATGGCAAACGGTGTGAGAAACATTGCACGCGTACCACTCACCAAATAACAGACAGCCATCAAAAGCGCACATAGCAAAGAAGCCAGCTTCAACGGTTTGCTGTTCAATGTGGAAAATAAAAAGACACACAGCACCGGCATCAAACTGACTATCGACCTGTAATACATTCCAAACACGTGGAATCCAAGATAATATCTCTCGGTAAGCATCACCATTTCATTATGCTTCTTAGAGTACATGAACAATGCTGCCCTGAATTCATCGCTATACACGGTTGCCGAGTACAGTGTCAGGATGATAAGGCAGGTAATGACAGCCGGGATACGGGCAAGACGAAGCACATCATAATGTCTGACCCAAAGCAATAGCACCAGCGGTGCAAATCCTTTTACTATGCCCAAAAAGAAATCGTAATCCACGTTGTTTTCCTGCATGACAGCCAGCAGATAGCACAAAAATATCACGCAGAAAACCGGAACGATGACCGCCAGATAGCGGAAATCGGGTTTGAAGAAGACCATGTTGAATCCGACAAACAGCACAAAGACTTTATCTTTCAGATGGAGGATGGCATTGCCCGGATCCACCATAAGTACAAGCAGAAGCAGAAAAAACAATGCGTTTCCCACTTGCCGTATCAGATTACCCGGTCTCAACTTATCCTGCCACATCTATATAAGATTACGGTTCAACATCCCCTTGCCTCTCGGAAACTAATCCTTGGCAGGCTTGTCAAAGAAGAGCAGACGGATATAAATCAATCCCAACGTGCCAAAGAAAGCCAAAAACAGACAAGAGAAGAGAATCAGAGACTTCTTGGGTGTGAACGGCAGATTGGGAATGTTGGCGCGTTCAAGAACGGTAAAAGCCGGAGTTTTCTCCTGCACTTTGGCCTGAGCGGCCTGCACCTGTTGACGCACCTGGGAATAAACATTGAAAGTTATCTGCATCTCGTTCTCAAGGCTTTCCTGCTCGGATATGTACGACTGTAAAGCCAGTCCCTGATGCGTATCGCAGTAATTGGCATAGGCATGTTTCGCCTGCTCATAATCAGATCTGGTGGAAACTTCAAGATTCTGGTAATAGTCCAGATCTACCCGGGCCTTGTTAGTGCGGTAACTGGTAATGAAATCCTGCAAATGTGCCATTACCGAATCTACCATTGTTGCCGCCACCACCGGATCCTGCGCCTGCACGGAAAGGTTGATCACTCCGGTCTCTTCATTCACATTGCAGGTAACCATACCCCGTAAGCCTCCGACCAAGGCCTCATCCTCCAGACTCAGATGCGTAGGATTGATCTTCTCATTCTTTCCCCGCTTGTTCACGGATTTCGGCGGAACCAGTTTATTCTTCAATTTTCTGAAACCTATTCCCGCATAGGACCACCACGGAACTCTTGTATGTTTTTTCAGATAATCCTGAAATGTCAGTTCATTCCCATCAATCGTCCGAACTCTGACATAAAGCAGATCCACCAAAAAATCATTGGTAGAGATCACATCCGGATATAAATCCGGTCCTATCGCGTCCGTCCCTTTCTTTATATCCAAAAAAGAAGACAGAGAACTCAGACCTCCCAGACCGGGCATTTCCTCCGACTGCTCCGATGCCAGACTTGCCTCAGCCATATACAGTTTCGGTATGCTGAAACCGATGACCAGAGCCACTACAGCCGCAATGCAGCAATTGAGCAAAATGCGCTTTCGGGCAGATTTCAGACTGTTCCAGAATGCACCAAAATCAAATTCATTCATAACTCCTAACGCTTTCTTACTTCAACAATGTGGCCAGCGCAATGGTCAGCGTACCCAGAACGCTGCTCATGCTGATGATTTCCGCCGTGCTCAGGCCGCGACGCTCCTTCTTGGCAGGGATCACGATCTCGCAGCCGGGCTGTATGTCCTTGGCGGAACGCACACGCGACACCGTTCCGTTCATGTTCACCGCGTACACACGTTTCTTGCGGGCCTTGTCACTGTATCCGCCGGCCATATTGATATAATAGTCCAGCTTCGCGCCGCTCCTGTAGGACACCGAGTTGGGATAGCGCACCTCGCCGCTGATGCTGACGGTGTTGTTGAACTGCGGGATGACCAGACGGTCGTCCTTCTGCAGGACGATGTCCCACTCGTCACTGCCGGGATTCTTCAGGGCCATGCCCAGATTAATTCCGACATTGCGCGTGTCGCTCAGGTCCAGTTTCTTCACGTCTATCGAATCGCCCATCGCCATACGCAGCATGGACTGTTTCTTGATCTTCTCCTCGGCTGTCAGTTTGCGTTCCAGGCGGGCGCCTTCCAGATAGGCCTCCTTCGTCACGCCTCCGGCATTCTTCACCAGTTCGCTCAGACGCTGTCCCTTCCGGGTCAATACGTAAGTTCCGGCAAAGGCTATCTCGCCGTCCACTGTCACATGCTCTTGCTCCACATATCCGGGCGAGCGGCGCACAAAGACCTCGTCGAAGGGTTCGAGCACGAATCCCTGCTTGCCGTCAATGACAAAGCCGTCCTTCAAGGCGAAACTGAAGGCGGAGGCCACTTCATCGTCCGCGTTGAGCGAGGAGTTGTTGCGGATGCGGCGCGACACGTCTACCTTCACCACCGAGGCGGCGTCCTTCAGGCCGCCGGCCTGAAGGACCAGATCCTCCAGCGTGGTGTTCTCCGCATATTCGTAAATTCCGGGATAGTAGACCTCACCCTCGATGCTGAACGTGCGTTCCTCCTGTCCGTCCCTTACGCCGGGAATGAAGAGGACATCCTCGTTGCACAGCGCCACATCGGGGACAGTATGGTTCATCAGTCCGTCCACATCAATGGAGATGACTTCCAGCGTACGGTCCTTGCGGCGGCGGTGCATCACGGCACGCGCCGTAAAGGCGTCTTCGGTCAGGCCGCCGGCCATCCGGATGAGCTGGCGGACGGTGGTGACGGAGCCGTCCATCTGGTACATGCCGGGGCGGAACACCGATCCTTTCACCTCGACCATGTTGCGGTAGCGCGCCAGCACGGAATCAACATAGACGGAATCGCCATCGGTGAGCTGGAACTTGTTGCGCTCGAACTCATCGAGGCTGTAGATCGTCAGTTCGCCTTCGCTCTTGCGGATCAGGCGGATAACGTCCCGATAAGCGTCGCCGGCAAACCCGCCGGCATATTTGAGCAACGTGCCCACACTCTCGGTGGTCTTCATCTCATAATACATGGGACGCTTCACCTTGCCTGTGACATCCACCAGACAGTCGTAGGGCCCCACCATGATTACATCGTCGGAGGCGAGCCGGACATTGCCCGAGAGTTTTCCGTTGAGAATGAAGTCGTAGATGTCGACCGAGGAGATGAGCCTCCCCTTGCGGTAGATCTTGATGTCGCGCAGGGTTCCGATGTCATTGATGCCTCCGGCCATGTAGAGGGCGTGGAACACGGTGGCAAAGGCGGAGAGCGTATAAGTGCCGGGCACATTCACCTCACCGATCACGTTCACGCTGATGGTGCGCGTCTGCCCCACGGAGAGGCGGACACTGGAACCAGAATAGCGGCGTCCCAGTGTGGAACGCAGCCGGGCATTGGCCGCCTGCACCGTCAGACCGGACACCTGGACGGGACCGAAGCCCTCGATGTCCACGGTTCCCTCGGGCGACACCGTGCCCTGTATGGTTTTCTGCGAGGCGCCCCACACGTCGATCATAACGGCATCGCCGGGTCCCAGCACGTAGTCGGCCGGTGTGGCGATGTTCATGTTCGGCTCAAAGGTGAGAAGCTCGCGATTGAAGATGTTGCGCCCGAAGACCTGACGGCCCTGAGGTTCCTCGCTCTCATCGATATGGTATTTCAGGCTGTCGGGGAAAGCAAAATCCAACTCGTCCGAAAATTCCAGCATCCGGTCTTCCTTTCGCCGTGCCCGCTCGGCGGCACTCAATTCGCTGTCCTTGACCTCGGCCGCACGGCGCCGCTTCAGGACGGGATCGCCTCCCGCGGACGAGCGTTTGTCGCCATTGGGCTTGCGCAGGCGCGACTGCCCGTCGGCATCGCCCGTCAGGTCGCGCGCGCCGAGGGAAGACTTGCCCTTCTCGCGCTCATATTTGTCGCGCAGCCGGCGTATCTGCTCTATGCTTACTCCGCGCTCCATCAGTTTGGTGACGATCTCATTGCGCGGGGTCCCCTTCTCGTTTTCCTTGACAATGAAACTCATCACCTGTTTGTCACTCATCTGCGACTGCTGCGCCCTTGCGGCGGGAAGGCAGAAAAGAAGCAGGATCCATATTGCCAGATATTTCTTTAACGCTCTCATCTTGTTTCGATAGGTATTTTTATTGTTTGTCTTCACTGCGGAACAGCGCAAACGCCGTGCGGAACATGATCTGCACGTCCTTGCGCAACGTGGCGGTTTCAAGATACTGCAAGTCCATATTGAGCCGCACCAGCATTTTCTCCATCGTGTCGGTATAGCCATTGTAGAGGGTGGCCTCGGACGTCACGCCGGGACGCATGCACAGCAGGCAGGCATAACGCGGGTCCTCGGCCATGATGCGCTCCACGAAACAGGCCCGCTCGGGACGGTAGCCCACCATCGACATGTCGCCGGTCAGTACGTTCCAGAGTTGCGGAAGTTCATCCAGATGACGGCTGCGCACAAAACGCTCCAGCGGTGTGAGCCGCGCGTCGGCGGCGGCCGTGAGCTGCGGTCCGCGGGCCTCGGCATCGTCGGGCATGGTGCGGAACTTATAAATGCGGAAAATGCGTCCGCCCCGTCCCACACGTTCCTGGCAGAAAAACGGACAGCCCCGCCAGTGAACAGCCATGACTGCCGCCACCAGCAAAAACAGCGGCGAGCATACCGCCATCCCCATCAGGGAGAGCAGGATGTCCATTCCGCGTTTTATGCGCATCCGTCCCGGCCCCATAGCCGGGGATATGCTTGCTTTTTCGTTTCTTCTGTTTACAATTCTATACTGCATTCCTCTTTTGCTTCGCCATCCGGCTCCTTTCCCGCACGAGCGCCTCGGCGGGGCGAAAGACAACAATCCGCCACGGGCCTTTTTCAAGATTCTGAAAGAAAGCGGATTCGGCCTTTTTTCCTGTTATTTCATAACGGGCTTTTCGCAATATATTGCAAAAATACGCATTTTTTTTGAATCGGCTATGCGGCAAAGCACCCGACCGCATGTAAAAAACACGGAACGGGCCGGAAATTCACCATCGCCACCGCCCGTCCGGCACGCTCTTAAAGGCACTTGTCCCGACATCTTGAATTTTGATATTTTTAATACAGCGACAGAAAGTTTAACCTCAAGGTTTTTCGGAAAACGAACGGAAACGGACCTATTTTTTACAACATAGTATCTTTTTTGAAAAAGATAGAACCTTTTTTCAACAAGATCCTATGTTTTTTTCACGTTAAGCGACGAAAAAACCGCCCATTAGGCGGCTTTGCAGGGTTCTTCTACTTTGCTGGTGCAAATATAATACCTCCGCGGGCGAAAAGCAAATGTTAATTAACTTTTGTTTACAGTTTGAAGCTACCCGCCCTGCTTCTCATCGACGCTTTTCGTGAATCGGGAGCAAGAGGGGAAGAGAGAGAAACATCCGGACGCGAACGGTCCCGCCGCCCCCCGATCTGTTCACTGAGCTAAACTTCGGAAAAATGATTAGCTTTGCACTCATAAAACTAAACCCGACAACTTGACAAGTCAGAGGCTACCGGGGGGGGAGGGGGAGGCAACACTGCCAAAGTAGTGCATTCTTTTGATCTAAACAGATTCCGAATATGCGTCGAAGTTCCATAGCAAGCAGATAAGTCCCTTTGAGAATGGGATAATGCCAGAACATTTGGTATGAACTACATGAACGTATTTTTGCCAGCCATACATCACGAGAATTTTATCGTTGTGGCATGAACGAACGGATAACTTGCTGCAATTGTACTCGGGAAAAAGCAAGCCTGTTCACGAAAAAATCTTTATCTTTGCCGGAAGATAGGCTGCGCCTTAGCAACTTGAAACAAGTTTCATTGCGTTCGGCTTGCACTATCTTTGCAACGGATAATCAAAAAAGCGGTATCTAATTGTGTATCAGAATAGAATAAGAGAGTTTCGATTTTATGGTAACGATTTAGCGACAATGCAAATTCACTGATATTCTGTGCTTTACTACCTAAACAACTCTATTGCAAAGGTAGCTATTTAATTCGAGATTTTGATATAAACTCCCGTTTTTTTATCCCCTCATTCATAAGATTTTTCCGTAAAAGCGGTTTTGTCCGTCGGCACACCATTGCCCAAAACGAGTTTTGAACAAACGTGTGCCGACTACCGCATAGCCGGAGAAAAGGGCATTGCCTCACGCCTAAACGATGTTTAGACTGATGATGCGATGCCCCTTTCTTTTGCGCCTATGCCAAGAGGTGCTTTTACGGGTTTTCAAATGATTTCTCTTTTTTCGCTGTCCCTTTTGCCGGAAGCGGAAAGTGAATGCAGAGTGTGTCAGCCTGCCTCATGAATGAAACAGGCGGCCACACACAGCCGGACAAACCGGGAAGAATGATTGTTGCCACCCGGCTGGACAAGTTCCGTCGGATCGGAAACAATCATACTTCCTTTGTTGTGGTTTGCCCTTTTCACGCTTCCGGTGATGTCTTTTTCCTTTTGGTGATTCTTTTTTTTACGGATTTTCCCCTGAAGTTTTTTTC
>Ga0209694_1000653_pt1 | contig 50410 bp, 41 predicted proteins | sample GluameincwithD2O_FD_187499 | JGI IMG/M metagenome (GOLD analysis project Ga0209694, IMG submission 187499) | Mouse cecum microbial communities from Vienna, Austria - Glucosamine amended microcosms incubated with D2O (SPAdes) (version 2) | ecosystem: Host-associated > Mammals > Digestive system >... | reverse complement strand
AGAATCGCCAATACGTTCATGGTATAAGAGTTTTATAATGAACGCTTTGGCGATTCATTTGTATTTGACAATTCGACATATTAACTTAAGTTTCAACTACTTCGGTAATTTTTACCGAATCATTGTAACAAACAATGGTAAAGCATATAGTAACGTTCAAACTCACAGGCACTCCGGAAGAGCGCCTCGAGGTAGCGACAAAATTCAAAGAAGCGCTACTCGCCCTCCCGTCTCAGATTGATGTACTCGAAAGCATGGAAGTCGGTATAAATCAGAACCCGGCTGAACAATGGGACGTGGTACTGACAGCTGTCGTTCCCACAATGGCCGACGTGGATGTATACGCCCGGCATCCGGCGCACGTCGCCGCGGCATCGCTTCTTGCCGGCCATAAGGACCAGCGTGCATGCGTTGACTACGAATTCTGATATCCCGATTCTATCGGATAACTTCTACCGATGTATCTCAGAGATACATCGGTATTTTTATACACTCATAAAGTTACAGATACACATTTTAACATCCAAAAACTCTATCATTCATCATATATTCATTATCTTTGCGACCGATTTAACCGATATACTAACTTTATCTAAGATTCTGTTATGGCCGCAAAGGCTCAATTTGGAAGTAAGATTGGACTCATTGCCGCAACTGTAGGCTCTGCCGTGGGACTCGGCAATGTATGGCGTTTCCCGGCCGAGGCGCAAGCCAATGGAGGTGCTGCGTTTCTACTCTTATATATCGTATGTGTGTTTCTTCTTGGCATACCGGTCATGCTTGCCGAATTCTCACTCGGACGCGGGCAGAGAAGCGATGCCGTAGGTGTGTTCAAAAGTCTTGCTCCTCGTTCACGCTGGTGGATAGGAGGCGCCATCGCCATTCTTGCGAGCTACCTCATCCTCTCTTTCTATATGGTAGTTGCCGGATGGACACTTGAATATATGTGGCAGTCGATAACTGGCGCATTGTACAGCCCGGTAGCCGAATCTGTGAGCCATACCGGTCTTGACGCTCTCGACATACAGTTCAAGACAAAAATGGAGGAATATATCCTCCAGGATATGCGCCCGCTTATAATGACCTACATAATGCTTGCCATAAACCTCGGCATACTGCTTATGGGCGTCCAGAAAGGTATCGAAAAAATATCCAATGTGCTTATGCCGGTGCTTTTCATCCTGTTGCTGGCATTTGCCTGTGTGGCACTTTCATTCCCCAAGGCATCAGAAGGCCTGGAGTTCTTCTTACATCCCGATTTCAGCAAGATAAATGCATCAGTAGTAATAAACGCATTAGGGCAGGCGTTTTTCTCTTTGTCGCTCGGCATGGGCATCTTAATTACCTATTCAAGTTATTTTCCCAAGGATACACGCCTGACCCGCACTGCAGTTACCGTGTCTCTTCTCGATATGCTCGTAGCTGTAATGATGGGAATGATAATATTTCCGGCAGTAAAGTCGTTCGGGCTTAACAGTGAAGGACTTGAGGGGGCCACACTTGTCTTCGTGACCCTTCCAGAGGTATTTGCGCAGATGCCTCTGACACAATTATGGTCATCACTCTTCTTCCTGCTCCTCATGGTGGCCGCGCTAACATCTACAATATCACTCGCCGAGGTATCAATTGCATTCATGCAGGACAGATTCCGTATGCGGCGCACGTCAGCATGCCTCACTGTAATACTACCGCTGTTTATCCTCAGCACCATATGCTCGCTGTCCCAGGGGTCTCTATCCTGGATTAAAATCGGAGGCATGAATATATTCAGCCTGCTTGATACAGTGGCGACGAATGTCATGCTACCGGTTGCAAGCATTATCACATGCATATATATCGGATGGTTTGCACCGAAAGGATATCTTCGACGAGAACTCACCAACCACAGCACTATCGGCTCACGCACTTATCCGGTGATTATGTGCATCATTCGCTACGTGGCCCCTGTCATAATTTCCATAATACTTTTAGGAGCATTCTTCTGATATGTCGACACAACGTGCACAATTCGGCACACGCCTCGGGGTAATCGCCACTACCGTCGGCTCAGCCGTTGGCCTCGGCAATATCTGGCGTTTTCCTTACGAAGCAGGGGCTCATGGCGGAGGGGCATTCCTGCTTATATACATCGGCTTCATATTCCTGATTGGAGTACCTGTGATATGTGCGGAATTCATAATGGGACGCGGCACACGCCGCAATATTTTCGGTGCGTTCCGCACGCTTCATTCATGCCGTTGCTGGTCGTGGGTAGGCTATATGGGTATCCTTGCAAGCATTCTTATTCTATCGTTCTACTCCGTAGTGGCGGGATGGACGCTGGAATACCTTTGGCAATCCATCACAGGCACGCTTGACGCCAATTCCGGCACCAACAATCTTCACGCCGCATTTGACACATTTGCCGCAGGCCCTCGCTCAGTAATGTGGACTCTGATATTTCTGGCAGTCAATGCGGTAATACTACTGCGCGGAGTGCGAGGCGGTATCGAAAAGGCCTCCAACGTGCTCATGCCGGTTCTGTTTGTGATACTGATTATATTCTGCATAAACTCTCTTACGCTGCCGCAGGCTTCGGAGGGACTTCAGTTTCTTTTCAAACCGGACTTTTCCAAAGTCGACTCTTCCACACTTATAGGCGCGCTCGGCCAGGCATTCTTCTCACTCTCGCTGGGGCTCGGCACTCTCATGACATACTCAAGCTACTTTTCCGACTCGACTCCACTTGTCAAAAGCGCGGTAACGACAGCATCACTCGACACAATTGTGGCAATACTTGCGGGAATCATAATATTTCCTGCGGTATTCACCTATGGGTGCGAACCGGCTGCCGGGCCAAAACTTGTGTTCGAAGTACTTCCGGCAATATTCCATCAGATGCCCGGCGGTGCGATATGGGCTATCCTTTTCTTCTTCCTCCTTTTTCTCGCATCTCTAACCTCGACTATTTCAATGAGTGAAATATGCATAGCTTTCTTCTGTGAACAGACAAAGATGTCACGCCGGCGTGCAACTCTCATTAATACTGCAATCGCCATGGGACTCGGCACACTGTGCGCATTGTCGTTCGGGAGTCTGTCAGACTTCACCATAGCCGGTCTCACCGTGTTCAACCTCTTTGACTATCTGTCAAGCAACATTCTGCTTCCGCTGGGAGGCATGCTGATATCAATATTTGTGGGATGGATTGTAGACCGCAATCTCATACGCAACCAGTTGGGCGGCTCCGGGCGCATACCGCGTCCGCTTCTTATCGGAATTACATTCTGTCTGAGATATCTTGCTCCAACAGCCATACTGCTTATATTCCTGTCCGGACTGGACATCATCTGACATTATAATCCGACAGACACTCCACCACAATAAAAAATGGCGGCAATCTTCAATACGATAGCCGCCATAATTATTTTGTAAGAATACCAATATCAACCGTACTGGATAGTTCCGTCGGGATTACGGTAGAGATCGAAACTCTTTTCGTACTGGTCCATAGCACGGAGACTCATACCCATTGACGAGAATCCGCCGTCATGGAAGAGGTTCTGCATAGTAACCTTGCGAGTAAGGTCACTGAACATAACGATACAGTAGTTGGCACACTCGTCGGCATCCGCATTGCCCAGAGGCGACATACGGTTGGCGAAATCCATGAGCGACGACATACCCTTCACACCACTTCCGGCAGTAGTCTGTGTAGGCGACTGAGAGATTGTGTTGATACGTACATGCTTCTCACGACCATAGATGTACCCAAAGCTACGTGCAATCGACTCAAGAAGGGCCTTGGCATCAGCCATATCATTGTATCCGAACATAGTACGCTGTGCAGCGATATAGCTTAATGCAAGAATACTGCCATAGTCGGCGATTGCGTCAAGTTTCTTGGCGGCCTGTATCATCTTATGAAACGATACTGCCGATATATCCAAAGTCTTATTGAGCAAATCGTAGTCGATATCATCGTAGAGGCGCTTTTTACGTACGTTGGGCGACATGCCAATGGAGTGCAGCACGAAGTCTATCTTACCGCCAAGGACATCCATCGAACGCTGGAAAACCATTTCAAGATCATCGACGTTGGTTGCGTCAGCAGGTATAACCTCGGCTCCAAGTTTCTCACCGAGTTTGCTTACATCACCCATTCTGACAGCAACGGGTGTGTTGGAAAGCGTAATTGTAGCGCCCTCTTCTACGGCACGCTCGGCCACCTTCCATGCGATACTCATATCATTGAGTGCACCGAAGATAATGCCACGCTTACCTTTTAGTAGATTGTAACTCATAATTAATTTGAATTATACTTCTAATCTGTTTACGGGCTGCAAAATTACAAAAAATAACCCACCTGCGCAAATCATATCATATCAAACTAAAGCACAGGCATTTACATACTCCATTAAAAACCGGTGCAAATGTCTATGTATATACTCGCTACTGCCCCTCAAGCACTATAAGCACAGGCGTGTCGGGCACAACGGTAGCAGCCATAAGGCGTGGAGCGCCATGACCCTCTTTAGCTCGGAGTTTGCGCGAGAGCACATTTGCAGCCATAGGAAAGTTTCGGGCAGCAACCTGCATACGGGAATAGCGACGTGGCAATTGCTTGAGCACTGACGATGCAAACGGGAGTACCTCAAGTATGCGTCTGCCCTCCCCGGGAAAATCAGACACAGGCCCGAGGGAATAATACAAGTGGGTGTTGGGGTGAAGCTGCACCATACCATACCGTGATGACAGCAAACGCCATGGGGCGACTTTCATCACTGCCGGCCATGGTTCATATAGCCATCCGCCGGCCATGGGTGTACCATACTTGGACTCTGCGCATGCCTCCTCTCCGAGTCTGAAACTTATCTCACCATTAGGCGTAACGGCATGAATGTCCGGTTCATAGTCACCACTAATGTCGGCCTGCAAGTCGCAACATGCTACAATCTCCTTGCATTCTGTGGATGACCCGAGCGACCACAAGTCAGTCGTGCCCGGCAAATCACGTAAAGTCCGGGTCACGTCAAGCATAGGCGACAGCTTGACTATAAGCGTCCTCACTTTCCGCCTCAGCAACGGCAACATAGTCAGGATGTCCGGTTCACAATCACGGATACCAAATACACGTCCTCCATCAGCGTCCCTACGGGCAGGATCAATGAACGCGATATCAAATCTGCCGTCAGGCACACTTTCAAGATAATCGCGACAGTCGGCGCATATTGTCTCGACATCAGCCCCGACAACACCCGCATTATGTCTCAAGGCCGCAGAGACTACAGAATCACGCTCTACCGCAACAACATGGACACCTGTAGCTCGGGCTATCGTCATAGCATCAACTCCGAGTCCGGAAGTAAGATCGACAATCGTGTGAGCACCGGAAGGAATCATCGCCGCATGTATACGGGCCAGTTCATCGCCTGTCGACTGTTCTCCGGAAAGTGAAGTCGGGAAATAGAACCTGTCGTATGATATTTCATACTGAAGTTTCCGACGATATTTCCGCCGGCATTCTATCTGCCTTACCGCATCGTCAATCCACGGCTCGCGCCCATGCCATGCAAGGCGCAATTTAGCGGGGTCATCGTTATTGTGAGCTTCCACCCAGGCCCAGAAACGTTCGTCGTCAAATATTTCCATATCTAAAGCATGCATAGCCAAGTAAATCAGGCATATGCAATCCGATTTACGTGGAGTATTACAATAGTGGCACCGGACAAACAGCCCGATGCCACCTGATATTCGTCTATATACCTTACGGCTATTAGCCCTTGATAGCGGCTACGCCGGGAAGTACCTTACCCTCGATAGCCTCAAGGAGAGCGCCACCGCCGGTAGATACATAGCTAACCTGGTCGGCCAGACCGAACTTGTTGACACAAGCCACAGAGTCGCCACCGCCAACGAGAGAGAATGCGCCGTTTTCAGTAGCCTTTACAATAGCGTCGGCTATCGCACGCGAACCGGCAGTAAAGTTGTCGAACTCGAATACACCGGCAGGGCCGTTCCAAAGGATAGTCTTAGAGGGCTCGATTGCGTCAGCAAATCTCTTGCGAGTCTCAGGACCTGCGTCAAGACCTTCCCATCCGTCGGGTATGTCGTTGCTGGGGCATATCATTGTATTGGCATCATTGCTGAATGCGTCAGCGGCAACGCAATCGGTACCAAGAATGAGGTTGACGCCTTTCTCCTTGGCTTTCTTGATGATATCAAGAGCGAGGTCGAGCTTGTCATCCTCTACGATAGACTGGCCGATCTTACCGCCCTGAGCCTTGGCAAAGGTATATGTCATGCCGCCGCAGAGGATAAGGTTGTCGACCTTGTCCATAAGATTCTCGATAATACCGATTTTGGTAGATACCTTTGAACCACCCATGATAGCGGTGAAAGGACGTTTGATATCGCTGAGGATATTGTCAACAGCCTTTACTTCTTTCTCCATGAGGTAGCCGAGCATCTTGTCGTCAGCGCTGAAATAGTCAGCGATAACAGCTGTAGAGGCATGCTTGCGGTGAGCGGTGCCGAAGGCATCGTTTACATATACGTCGGCATAGCTTGCAAGAGTCTTGGCAAATTCTTTCTGACGGGCCTTCATCTCTTTCTTGGCATCCTCGTAAGCGGGGTCAGCCTTGTCGATGCCTACGGGCTTGCCCTCTTCTTCGGGATAGAAGCGGAGGTTTTCAAGCAGAAGGACTTCACCGGGCTTGAGGCTTGCAGCAGCCTCTGCAGCGTTGGCGCAGTCAGGAGCAAACTTAACATCAGTGCCAAGAGCCTTTGCTACGGCATCCTTAATCTGCGACAGGGAGAACTTGGGGTTCACCTTGCCTTTAGGCTTGCCCATATGCGACATTATGATGAGGCTGCCTCCGTCGTTAAGAATTTTCTTAAGGGTAGGAAGCGCACCGCGGATACGGGTGTCGTCGGTAATATTGCCGTTTTCGTCCAGAGGCACATTGAAGTCCACGCGAACGATAGCCTTCTTGCCGTTGAAATTGTAATTGTCGATAGTTGCCATTATTATATTATTTGGTTAAGTAAAAATCACAGTATTGTATCGGCAAAGATAATTGAAATTTTTGACACTTGCACTTATAAATATGTAAATATGGTTAACAGACAAGCATATTCAGGGCTATCAGTCTATTACGCCATATTCCTTGAGGAGGCCGGCCATCTGGTCGCGGAGTTTTGCGGCTTCGTGTCCGGCAGCCTCGGCGAAGTCAGCTCCGGTAGATGCATAGATAATGCCTCTTGATGAGTTCACAAGCAGTCCGCAGTCTTTGGTCATACCGTATTTTACGACCTCTTCCAGACTGCCGCCCTGCGCACCGACTCCGGGTACAAGAAGGAAATTGTCGGGAGCAACCGCACGTATATCTTCAAACATCTTGCCCTGTGTAGCGCCGACCACATACATCAGTTCGTCGGAAGAAGCCCATTTCTGTGAAGTGAGTATCACGTTCTCAAACAGGCGATGTCCTTCGCTGTCCTGAATGAACTGAAAGTCATGGCTGCCCTTGTTGGATGTAAGTGCCAGAAGCACCACCCATTTGCCGGGATAACCGAGGAAAGGGGTAACACTGTCCTCGCCCATATAGGGAGCCACTGTCACAGCATCGGCCTGAAGATGCTCGAATACACCGCGTGCATACAGTTTAGACGTATTGCCGATATCGCCGCGCTTGGCATCGGCTATCACAAACTGATCGGGATAATTCTCTTTAATATACCTTACCGTATCCTCCAGAGCCAGCCAGCCCTCCACACCCATACTCTCGAAGAAAGCCAGATTGGGCTTGAAAGCAACGCAATAAGGGGCGGTAGCATCGACAATTGCCTTGCAGAATGCAAGAAGCGGATTCTCCTCACGAAGCAGATGCTCCGGGATTTTCTTAATATCCGGGTCAAGCCCTACGCATAAAAAGGAGCCCTTGCTCTTGATGTTTTCGATTAAATTTTCGCGTTTCATTATCTTGATTTTAATTTTGTGTCACGTGCATTCGTTCTTTTTTACGCACAGCAGGCTGCATATCGAGACACATGCCTACGGGGCCTAAAGTTCGCTGGCTTTGAGTTTCTCTGCGTTCTCCGCAACTATCAGGTGGTCGATGCAGTCCTGTATATCACCGTCCATAAACGCGGAGAGATTATATATGGTATAGTTGATGCGATGGTCTGTAATACGTCCCTGCGGATAGTTGTAAGTACGTATCTTGGCCGAACGGTCGCCGGTCGACACCATTGTCTTGCGTCGCGAGGCTATATCGTCGAGATATTTCTGATGCTCCTTGTCGTAGATAAACGTGCGCAGGCGGCTGAGAGCACGCTCTTTATTCTTTGGCTGGTCGCGAGTCTCGGTACATTCTATAAGAATCTCTTCCGTGACTCCGGTGTTGGGATTGCGCCACATGTAGCGCAGACGCACTCCCGACTCAACCTTGTTTACATTCTGACCTCCGGCACCTCCCGAGCGGAATGTGTCCCACCTGATTTCACCCTCATTGATTTCAATATCAAACTCCTCAGCCTCGGGGAGTACGGCCACAGTAGCCGCCGAGGTATGTACACGTCCCTGAGTCTCCGTAGCCGGTACACGCTGTACGCGATGGACTCCGGATTCATATTTAAGAATTCCGTAGACGCCCTCGCCTGTCACTGAGAACACAATCTCTTTGAAGCCGCCTGCAGCTCCCTCACTGAAACTGCTCACCGCACATTGCCAGCCTTTCGACTCGCAATACTTGGTATACATCTTGTATAAATCACCGGCAAATATCGCAGCCTCATCGCCACCGGTACCACCGCGAATCTCCACGATTGCATTCTTTCCGTCCTCGGGGTCAGCCGGAACGAGAAGCAGCTTAATCTCCTCCTCCATCTCCGGCAGTCTGGCAGTAGCCTCGTCAAGCTCATCCTTAGCCATAGCACGGAGTTCCTCATCATTTTCCGAGGCCAACACCTCATGCGCCTCGGCGATATTGTCGAGTGCAGTACGATAGGCGCGTGTAGCCTTGGTCAGGCGTTCAAGGTCCTTATATTCTTTTGTGAGCTTTACATAACGTTTCATGTCGGCAATCACCGAGGGGTCGGTAATGAGAAGGCTTACCTCCTCAAAACGCGCCTCTATGCCGTCGAGACGTGACAACAGATTGTTTTCGGCCATTTATATCTTGATAATCTATGGGTTCTATTGGATTACAGCAATCCTCCGGAAGTGCATTCTGAATATCGTCACTCATACATGCCACTCCGCATTGTGCTATTACTCTGCAAATTTAGCAAAAATCTCCCACAGGGCCACAGCCCCGCAAGAGATATGATAAATTATAATGACAATTATCAGAACGTGTATCCCATCATGCGTATTATCATCGGAGCGAGAAGGGCTGTCAGAAGCCCGTTCAGAGTAAGTCCAAGCGAAGAAAACGCGCCATAGCGGTCGCTACGCTCCATTGCCGCCGAAGTACCGACAGCATGAGCCGCCGTGCCAATAGACAGTCCGGATGCAATAGGACTGCTGATACGACTCATTCTTACTATCCCGAAACCGGCCATACCTCCGAATATGCCTGTACACACCACCACCGCAGCTGTAAGCGGAGGAATTCCTCCGATAGCCGAGGCAATCTCCATTGCAATAGGTGTAGTGACAGCTTTGGGAGCAAGCGACATCGCCACTTCCTGTGTGGCACCGAACAGCCGTGCAAGCAGAAGCACCGACACAATACCGGCCACGCACCCTGCAAGTTCTGACACAAGCAACGGAACGAGCTGCTTCCTGATGGCACTGAGCTGCTTGTACAACGGCACACCAAGCGCCACTACTGCCGGCTTGAGCCAGAAATCGATATATTCACCTCCGGCCTGATACGTTTCGAAATCAATATCAAAGAAACATAAGAAACTTATCAGACATGCTATAGCGATAAGTATCGGATTGAGTATCTTGACTCCGGTACGACGCTGCAACAACTGACCGCCAAGATAAAAGCCAAAAGTCAGCGCTATCAGAAAATATTTATTAGTGAGAAATTCCATACACCTATTTATATTATATACCGACACTGCGACGCTGACGCCTTGACATACTGCGGCGCACCAGCTGATGAACCCATCCGGTAACGGCGATAATGACTACAGTACTGCCCACAGAAGCTCCGACAATCGGAATCCATTGGTCAGCGAGCAGACCAAGACACTTCATCAGCCCCACTCCGGCAGGGACAAAGAAAAAGCCGAGGTTGTGCACAATAAATGCAGAAATACGGTCGACCCACTCAAGGCGCACTATACCGAGTTTCAACGACAGAGCAAGCAACAGCATACCTATGATACTTGACGGCACGGTAATACCGGTACATTTCACAACGAACTCGCCGACAGCGAGAAATACGAAAATAATTCCAAATTGAAGAATAGGTCTCATAGACATCTTTAGTAATGCGGGTGCAAAGGTAATCACAAAATCAATACATTGTTATCCCATATAAAAAAATATTCTTAAATTTGCACACGAAAAATGGCTGCTCCCCTTGAAGAGTCAAGACCGATGGAGCTATCCGATAAAGCCACAAGGCTCTCGGATAGGGAATCCGGTGCAAATCCGGAACAGTACCCGCTGCTGTAAGTCCTAAATATAAAGTCTGTTGCACAACGCCATTGGCCTCTTAGGCCGAGAAGGCGCAACAACGACCGGGATAAGTCAGAAGACCTGCCATTTATTCAGCAGACATCCTTGCCTACGGGACTATGGGCATCTCACAACATGACATCAGGGCCACAACAGGCCCTGAGAATGATTCTGAATCCCGTCATCGCATTGTATGTATGCATGTATGAACGGGATTATTCATTATTACTTAATTATCACTAATATGAACAGAATCATTATCTCAATTTTCACCCTTGCCGGTGCGCTCACGTTGAACGCCCAGTCCGACATCGTAGTTCTTGACCTCACAAAGGCCACCACAACATTGAATTTTGATGCGGAAAACGGTGCCTGGACAGGCACATACGACGACGATGCTGAAAGCATCGACAGCCAGTGTTTCTCATTCGTGCACAACTCTATGGGGGATTACAATACCTGGTGGGGATTCACCGCATCCAACTCGGCCAACAATGTGCGCCAGGACGACACCCTGAAGTTTCAGTTCAGCAACATGGCCAAGGGCGGTATCGTGCTCAACGAGGACGGCACAGTGAAAACCGATGAAAACGATATGCCTGTAGTAAGCGCAGAGGTGCCCTATATGGTAGCATACGCCAGCAGCTCTTTCGCAAAGCATCCTGCCGACATGGCTTTCAACGACGGGAAAGCGTATGAAGCCGTAGGCGTTTATGTCAATCTCAACAGCTATCCGTACTACTGTATCGAATATGGCGACTCGTATGCACGCGCGTTCCATAACGGTGACAAATTTACCCTTACAATACATGGCATCGCTCCCGACGAAAGCGAACGCACTGTGGATACAGAGCTCGCATCGTATACCAATGGCGACCTTACCATAAACAGAGGATGGAAATATGTCGACTTGTCATCGCTCGGCATCGTTAATCAGATCTACTTCTCGCTCAAGACCACTGACGTAGGTCAATGGGGAGACAACACTCCGACCTACTTCTGTCTCGACAAACTTATGGTAAAGCCTGTGTCGACATCGGGCATCTCGACCGTCAATGCCAACGACGCCAACATCAGCTATGACCGTGCCAACAAGACCGTCAGCATCGGCAACGCATCCTTTGCATCGGTATACAACACCGCCGGACAGTGTGTAATGTCAAGCGAAAACAATTCATTCGACATTTCATCGCTCTCAGCCGGAATATATGTGATAAAAGCCGGCAACTCAAGCCTCAAGATAGTAAAATGACACGACCAATGACATATGTCCTTATTGCCACGGCATCAGCATTTTTGCTGATGTCGTGCAACAAGGATGATATAATCCAATCCGGAGAGAACGGCAACACTCCGGAAGGCAATTTCCGCCCGTCTCTGCCGACAAGCTCGGAAATGAGCACCCATGTGTATGAATGGACTCCGGCCCCGGGACAGTTTATCAACGAGTCGACAATGACTGAATCAATCGCAGGAGATATTACTCCCGAAGCGGCAGCCGCATGGGCCGAGCAGCGTCTTTCCGAACGACTGTTTGTCTCGCTTGGCGCATTCGGCGGATATATCGTTGTAGGATTCGACCACAGCATACCGTCGAGCGACGGTGACTATGATTTTGCCATAATGGGCAATTCATACTTCAACACTTCGAGCGGAACAGGAGGTTCCAACGAGCCCGGCATCGTATACGTGATGCAAGATACCAACGGCAACGGGAAGCCTGACGACACATGGTATGAGCTGCGCGGAAGCGAAACCGGGAAAGAGGGCACAATACAGGATTACGCCGTGACATATTCGCGCCCTGACGCTCCCGGCCTTGCTGTATCCTGGACCGACAACCAAGGCAACTCCGGCACTGTAGACTATCTCGGATTTGTACATAAACAGGATTATTACTACCCGGCATGGATAAAATCGGATACATACACCCTAAGAGGCACATGCCTGGCAGCACGCACATCACAAGACACCTCAAGCGGACTATGGAACAACAGTGCTTTCGGATGGGGATATGCCGACAATATGGGCAGCGACAATATATCCCTCTCTTATGGCCCGCAATGCAACCGGTTCCGCATATCCGACGCCATGAATGTCGACGGAAGCCACGCACGACTCGCCTATATCGATTTTATCAAGGTACAGACAGGCGTCAACTCCAAAGCCGGAGGACTGGGCGAAGTATCAACCGAGGTTTTCGGTTTCATCGACCTTTCTCTCGCAAAATAATAACTTATGCCGATGCGTAAAGTATCTATCTGTCTTCTCAATATATTTACGGCATGCCAATGCATGCTTGTCACTTCATGTATGAAATGGGATTATGGTGAAGAAGAGGAATTCACCATACCACCTCATGGCCTGTTTATCACCAACGAAGGCAACTACCAGTATGGAAATGCCACACTGTCTTACTATGACCCCTCGACCAATACCGTAGAAAACGAGCTCTTTTTCCGTGCCAACGGATACAGGCTCGGCGATGTGGCCCAGTCCATGACTATCCACGACGGCAAAGGCTGGATTGTGGTAGACAATTCCCACGTAATATTCGCAGTGGACACACGCACACTGAAAGAGACCGGACGCATCGAGGACTTCACCGCCGCACGATACATACATTTCATAAGCGACACGAAAGCATACGTGACCCAGCTATGGGATAACCGTATATTCATCATCGACCCCACAACGTATTCCATCACAGGATATATCACCGTGCCCGGCATGGAGGCGGGCAACGGGTCGACAGAGCAGATGGTGCAATATGGGAAATATATCTACTGCACATGCTGGAGCTACCAGAACAGTGTTATAAAAATCGACACCGAGACCGACCGTGTTGTCGACAGACTGACTGTGGGCATACAGCCCTCATCAATCGCTATCGACCGCAACGACAAGCTATGGGTACTCACTGATGGCGGATACGACGGAAGCCCCTATGGATACGAGGCTCCGACAATCTGCCGTATTGACGCCGAGACATTCGCCATAGAGAAGCGCTACACCATGCGCCTCGGCGAATCTCCGTCGGAACTTCAGCTAAACGGCGACCGCGACAAGCTGCTATGGATAAACGGAGGAATATGGTGCATGGAAATCAATGCCGACGCACTCCCTGCAGCGCCTCTCATCGAAGAGCGAAGCACGATATATTACGGTCTGACCGTGAATCCCGACAACGGAGAGATATATGTGGCCGATGCGATTGATTACCAGCAGAGAGGCATCATATACCGCTACACCCCCGCCGGCTCTCTTATTGACCAATTCTACGTAGGCATAAATCCCGGCGCATTCTGCTGGAACTGACTTCAACAATCCACACGACCAATCTGACCGATGTCTGACACATCCGCCCCACTCCGCTTTATGAATTCCAAAGGACTACTCCTACTTACCGCCATGTCTATTGCGACACCGGCCATAGCACAAAAGACCTATCGGCTCGGCGAAGTAATCTATACCGACAAGCGGCCGATGAAAGATATCGGCATACAGAAAACAGTGCTCGACTCATCCATGCTGAAAGAGAACATCGCACTGTCGATGGCCGATGTGCTGACATTTAATTCGTCGATTTTCGTCAAGAGCCACGGACGCGCCACTCTGTCGACTGTGGCATTCCGCGGCACATCGCCAAGCCACACACAAGTGACATGGAACGGAATGCGCATCAACAGCCCTATGCTGGGCATGACCGATTTCTCTACGATTCCGTCGTTTTTTATCGACCGGGCATCACTGCTCCACGGCACATCGTCGGTCAACGAGACAGGCGGCGGCCTTGGAGGCCTTGTAAAACTGGCCACATCGTCCGACATCAACGACGGGCTCGGATTGCAATACGTGCAGGGCATAGGCTCGTTCAGCACTTTCGATGAATTCGCACGTGTCACCTATGGCAGTGACAAATGGAAAGTGTCGACACGCGCCGTATACTCCTCGTCGCCCAACGACTATACATACATCAATCACGACAAGAAACTTAACATATACGACGACAACCACAATATCATATCCCAGTATCACCCGAAAGAGCGCAACCGTAACGCCTCGTTCAAGGATTTCCATCTGCTTCAGGAAGTATACTACAACACCCTGCACGGCGACCATTTCGGCATGAACGCATGGTATACAAGCTCGAATCGTGAATTGCCACTGCTGACTACCGACTACGGCGAGTCAGACTTCGAGAACCGTCAGCGCGAACAGACCATACGCGGCATACTCTCATGGAATCACATCAGGAGCTCCTGGAAAGCAGGAGTGAAAGGCGGGTATATACACACATGGATGGCCTACGACTATCGCCGCGAGACAGCCAATGACAACTGGACCACCATGACGCGCTCGCGCAGCCACATCAACACATTCTACGCCCAGGCCGAGGGTGAATATACCCCCTCACGCAAATGGTATTTTACAGCCAATCTGTCGGCACACCAGCAATTCGTGCGCAGCGAAGACCGCAACATACAGCTCCAGGATGCCAACCGCGCCATTATCGGATATGACAAGGGCCGGATTGAACTTTCAGGCGCCGTATCGGCAAAATGGCAGCCGTGCGAACGCCTGGGCATGTCAGCCGTGATGCGCGAGGATATGTATGGGAACACATGGGCACCGCTCATACCCGCTTTTTTCATCGACGGCATCGTGTCGCACACCGGCAACATAATGCTGAAGGGTTCCATATCGCGCAACTACCGTTTTCCCACCCTCAACGACCTGTACTTTCTGCCCGGCGGCAATCCCGACCTGAAAAGCGAACATGGATTCAGCTACGACCTCGGGGCCACATTCAGCACAGGAAAGCCCGGAGTATTCTCCATTGACGGAGGGGCGACATGGTTTGACAGTCACATCAGCGACTGGATAATCTGGCTCCCGACAACAAAGGGATTCTTCTCGCCCCGAAATGTAAAGAAAGTACACGCATACGGCATCGAGACAAAGATAAATATCGGAATACAGCCGATTAAAGACTGGCACTTAGACCTCAACGCATCATACTCATGGACTCCGTCGATAAACGAGGGAGACAAAATGTCAGACGCCGACCGTTCCGTAGGCAAGCAGCTTCCATACGTGCCACGCCATTCGGCCTCGCTGACAGGACGTCTCTCGTGGCACTCTTGGGCTTTTCTGTACAAGTGGGTATATTATTCGCGGCGATTCACCATGTCAAGCAACGAATATACTCTTACCGGCCACCTGCCGGAGTACTTCATGAACAATATATCGCTTGAAAAAAGTTTCTCATTCCGTCCCGCCGACCTGTCATTGAAACTCGCTGTAAACAATCTTTTCAACGAAGACTACCTGTCGGTGCTGTCACATCCGATGCCCGAGATAAACTTTGAATTCTTCATCTCAATTACGCCCAAACTGCCGTCTAAGAAATAAGAGCTTGTTTAATAGCTTGTCTAATAATACCACGTTCCTCCCCCAAAACATCTGTTAATGCCGGGGAACGTGGGCTAATTATAGCCGATGCTTATCTGTTTGCGAAACTGCGTGGGACTTATTCCGGTAACCCGCTTAAACATTCTGGAGAAATGTTGCGGATACTGAAATCCAAGGTCATATGCAACGATACTAATATCATCATCCGTGGCAGTAAGCTGCTGCTTGGCAAATTCTATAATCCTGAGTGATATCAGTTCCTGTGCGGTTTTGCCGGTTTCCTTCTTTACCAGATCGCCGAAATAGCCGGGTGTCAGATTTACTATCTCAGCAAAATAATTCACAGTAGGCACTCCATCTTTGCCATGACCGTCGGCATAGTACTCCTTCAGCGCCTTTTCAAATTTTGTCAATACATCCGAATTGACCTTACGGCGAGTGATAAACTGACGCTCATAAAAACGTGACAAATAATCAAGGAGCACCTGGATGTGGCTGGCCACAATCTCAGCAGTGTGATTATCGACAGGATGCTCTATCTCATTCTTTATACGGTCAAGACATTCGATAAACAATTTCCGCTCATCCAACGACAGATGCAAGGCCTCTCGCTGTGAATAGTCAAAAAAGCTATAATTCTTAATCTTGGCGGCAAGCGGAGTACCATAAAACAGATCGGGATGAAACATCAGCCCTACGACATCCGGGGCCAACACGTCGGTTTCCGACTCCACACCTATAATCCGGCCCGGAGAGAAGCTCACCACAGTGCCCTCCTGATAATCATATGTATGCCGGCCATATTTCAAAGTACATTCGACGCCATTTTTCAGATACAGAGCATAAACGCCATAGTCAACCTGCAGATGGTTCACTACACGGGTAGCCTCTTTAAGATCCAGCACAGTCACCAAAGGGTGTCGTGTCTCCAACCCATAAAGTTTGTTGTAGGCATCTATCGAATCAAGTTTCACCAGTTTCATAGTGCAAAAGTAACCATTTTATCGATAGTATGCTCTAAGCATCAGCAATACTGGTATGAATTACCCGAATCGAGGTACAGATCCGGGCTATTTTGTCGCGAAATTTGCAGTCAGTTAAAATAAAGACTCATGATAAACAGATTCTTACTACTTGCATCATTCTTTATCGCCGGAAATTTCGTATCAAACTCTCAAAATATGAACAATAAGAATACCAATACAGCCATTGCGCCATGCGAGCTGCTTACTCTGACTCAGGAGTGGGATAAAGTCTTCCCGAAGAGCGACATGACCGACCATCGCAAAGTGACATTTGTCAACAGATACGGCATTACCCTTGCCGCTGACATGTACACACCCAAGGGCGCTGCAGGCAAGCTCCCCGCCATTGCCATCAGCGGCCCGTTTGGAGCGGTAAAAGAACAAAGTTCAGGACTCTATGCCCGGGAGCTTGCCGAACGCGGATTTATCACCATAGCTTTCGACCCGTCATTCACCGGTGAAAGCGGGGGTGAACCGCGACGAGTGGCATCACCCGACATCAATACCGAGGACTTCTCGGCCGCTGTCGACTTTCTGTCCGTGCAACCCAACGTGAATCCCGAGCGAATCGGCATACTCGGCATATGCGGCTGGGGCGGCATCGCAATCCAGGCTGCAATAAACGACCCGCGAATCAAAGCCACCGTAGCCTCTACCATGTACGATATGACTCGCGTGACAGCCAATGGCTATTTTGATGCCGACAACTCAAAGGAGAAGCGCAATGCCATCCGCAGCACACTGGCCGCCCGGCGTACGGAAGACTACCGCAACGCCAACTATCAGCGAGCCGGAGGAGTAGTCGACCCCCTGCCCGACGATGCGCCTCAGTTCGTAAAAGACTATCATGCCTACTACAAGACTCCGAGAGGCTATCATGTGCGCTCCGGCAACTCTACCGACGGCTGGAACACGACTTCGGCACTGCCGTTCATGAACTTCCGGTTTTTCCAATATGCATCCGAACTTGACAATGCGGTAATGATCGTACATGGCGAGAACGCACATTCACGCTACTTCGGCGAAGACACATTCAAGCTACTGCACGGCGACAACAAGGAACTGCTGATAGTAGCGGATGCCACCCACTGCGACCTCTATGACAACCTTGAAAAAATACCGATGAACCAAATTGCAGCATTCTTCAACACATGGATGCCGGCAAGCAACTGAACAATCAGACAATGATGTGCTTTGGATAAGATACGATGTTGTAAAATAAACTGTTACGAACAAGGCAATGAAATTATGTCTTATGCTTTGCGCTGCCATGTTGCCGTTCACCTCAGCCGCATGCAACAGAGAGAGTAACGACAACCCGGATAAAAAACCGGATTATGCCGGCATGTGTGACAAAGAAGCGATGAGCGCCGACGGTATTGTGCGCCTCTCAAAAATAGAGATTTACCCGCAATATCTTGACGAGTATACGAAATATGCCGTCGAGGTCGGAGAAATCTCGATGCGCACAGAGCCGGGCGTACTTACAATGTATGCTGTAAGCGAGAAAGACAATCCATGCAGAGTGACCATACTTGAAACCTATGCAAGTAAAGAAGCCTATAATCGTCATATTGCCTCCTCGCATTTTCAGAAGTACAAACAAGAGACCCTCAAAATGGTAAAATCTCTTGAGCTTGTCGACCAGAATCCCCTGAATCAGGCCAACAAGATAGTAAACTTCATCGAGTGAGTCAAAAAAATGAGCCGCACAACGAAGCGCATGAAGATTATACAAGCTCTTATACGCCGACGTCTGGATGCAGCCGGGGGTATGGCAATCGACAATATGTATACAAGTGTCCTGTCCAAAAAATATGTGGACATTTGTGGACAGTGTCCCGATTTGTCCACATAGTTTGTGGACAGGACACCCGGACACCCGCAGGACTGTTGCAGCGATACTGACGAATCATGTGCTCCATCAGCGCCACTCCCATGTTGACGCATAGCCCCCCTTGGCGATTTTGTAGACCTCCGGGGGGATTTTTAGAGCTTGTTTAAGACCCCGTTCCCCAATATTTGTTAACGCCGGGGTCGCATATCTCTGAGTGATTTTTGTCTTGTGATGTCTTGTGATGAAGGAGCGTAGCCGGAGCTACATGACCGAAGAATAAGCGAAAAGAGCCGGCAAGACTCTCAAAAGCAAAGTAATATGAATTTTAGACAATCCCTAAAAACATGCCTGAAAATCACATCTCCTGACAAGGATATATACACCTCCCCTCCACCATATCCATATATGGTGCGCCTATGCCTGTATACTTAATACACAATGTAAATATACAACAACATATTGGTTAATTGCAAATAATTTCAGAATTTTAACATATAAAAAAATGAAGACGCCCATACTCGTATGATTCTGTATATATACAGTCTACAATCCGGACTGTGCATGGCTAATAGATATGTATGAGTAGCGTAGGCCGCCGTGCTATAGCAATCGGCAAGTATACAGGTGTCCTGTCCTAAAACTGTGTGGACAGTTTGTGGACAGTGTCCTAATTTGTCCACACAGTTTGTGGACAAATTAGGACACCCGGACACCAACAGAACTTTAGAAATTCAGCGTGTGAGTCGCATGGCAAAACAGGTTGAGCCGAGCAACAAAAGCAGGTTGGGCACTGATTCCCGTGATAATGGTAGGTTTTCCGATAATTGAGGTACTTGTCACACCATTCGTATTACTAATTTTGCATAATTATGAGAACTGTTATATTTACAATTTTTGCACTGCTTGCCGCGGTGTTTGAATCTTATCTCGCCTCAACAATTATTTCGACTTGCGGAAAATCTCCGCATCTCAAAATAATTCAGAAGATAAATCATCGGTTGGCTCTGTTAGCGGCTTAGCCAAGGCTGAACAACCTCAAATTTTACCGAATCATTGTATATCATAAACGGCAAGAAAACAATCGTATCAAAATGAAAAAAACAACAATAATATTGCTGATGATATCGGCAATGACATCAAATCTTATTATGGCACAGCAGAAAACAGCGCAACCCTTAGCTCGCGGCACGAAAGTGACGCAACCTTCAGCTCGCGTGACGAAGGTCACGCAAACCGCAGGGCGCGACCAGCTCGGCGATTTTGCGCCGGAGTTCGCCCGACTTAACGACGACATCCTGTTCGGCGAGGTGTGGAGCCGCAATGACTTTCTTTCACTGCGCGACCGCAGTCTTGTCACAATCACATCGCTTATCTCGCAGGGCATTACCGACAGCTCGCTGACATATCACCTCCAGGAGGCGAAGAAAAACGGAATAACACGCACCGAGATTGCCGAGATACTGACACACGTATCGTTCTATGCCGGATGGCCGAAGGCATGGGCCGCTTTCCGTCTTGCAAAGGATGTGTGGGCCGACGATATCAGGGGGGATGGCGCAAAGACTGCCACCGGCTCCATCGCTTCGCAACGCGAAGAATTCGCCCGCTCGATGATATTTCCTATCGGCGAGCCCAACACGGCATACGCCGAATATTTCACCGGCAACAGCTATCTCGCACAGATTTCCGACTCGCAGATTCCGTTTGCCAATGTCACGTTTGAGCCGGGATGCCGCAACAACTGGCATATCCACAAAGCCGACACAGGCGGCGGCCAGATGCTCGTAGGAGTAGCCGGCCGTGGCTGGTATCAGGAAGAAGGCAAGCCCGCGGTAGAGATACTCCCCGGCACCGTAATCCATATCCCCGCCAACGTCAAGCACTGGCACGGAGCAGCCAAAGACTCATGGTTTGCCCATCTCGCATTCAGCGTACCGGGCGAAGATACGGAAAATATCTGGCTTGAGCCTGTAAGCGAAAAAGAGTACAACAGCCTCGATTAACTCGATTAAACGGATGAGACCGTGTCGGTTCAAGTCACGACACGGCCTCGTCCGTTTATTTATCGGGAGTATCAGTCGACGGTAACTTCGTCAAGGAAGAACCATGCGGGATATCCCACGCCATAGTGCCACGACGGGCAGGTCTTCACGCCTGTTATGTCGACCTTTATGTAGCGGGCTTTTACAGGCGAGGGCGACTCATGGCCGAGCGATACGAATTTCACCTTAGGGTCACGGTCCTCAGGCTGCACCTTCTCGCCGAAATGGGTGAAGTCGACGCCATTGTCTGAAATGCTGTAGACCACCTTCTCCGGCAGAAGAATCCATGCCCCAAGCTGATGGAGAAAGTCGGAGGAAACCGACGAAAACTCTTTTTCCTCGCCAAGGTCAATCACAAACGAGCCATCGATACCTTCCCACCCTATCCAGCTCTCGACGAAGGTGGTGCCTCCGTATAGGCCGTCGGTAAGGGCTGTCTCTCCGATTTCGGCATATCGCCCTGTAGGAGGCACGTTCCAGGTTATCTTTGCGCCAGCGGCCTTGTTGACAGTTGTGCCTGGCAGGAAGCGCTCCATGTACAGCTTGCAATATTCCGAAGGATGATTGTTGCGCTCGTTGAGTGTGGGCACTCCGTATTCGGCAGTGCGCTCGTCAAACAGGGCGAGAGCCTGCTTCAGCTCCTCCGGGTCGTGCCCCTGCTCGGTACGTGCGATTTCCAGTTCGGAATACTGGAGGGGGAGGCGCGCCATGCGCACACGGCGCAGCAGCACCGAATCGCCGGCAACGGCACGCTCGGCATCGTCAAACAGCTCGTTGTAGCGCTTGCGACACTTGGCATTGAGCATTCCGTCCTTGTGTGTGACAGGCGAATCGTAAATCCACAGCTCCTTGTCACTGGCGAGCAGGCCACCCTCAAGCAGCTTTTCATACTGGTAGATATACGGGGAGGCCGCACCGTAGTAGCCATCCATAAACGAGCGCATGAGCGAGTCGGCGTCGAGATACGGATTCCACATCAGTTTGCTCACCATATACGCCCTCATCTCGGAGAAGTCGCCGCCTTTCGAGCCGCCGATCTGCGAGAAGTGCATCGTAGCGTTATGCTCCTTGAAGAGCTGTATGTTTTTCTGAAGAATGGGGAAGTTGGGGAACGGCGCCACCATGTTGTCGAAGTTGATGCCGTAGTCCCAGATGAAGATATTGTTGGAAATCTTCGACCACCCCTCAAGCGCCTTCATGAAGTCGCGGCCCGAGGCATTGTCGGTAAGTGGCACCTCGCGCTTGGTGTCAATGTCACACAGCATGATATTGACATTGGGCAGAGGCTTTACATGCTTGGGCGGATGCATCGTAAACAAATAGGCAAGTGTCGAGAACTGCTTGTCGGGGAAACGCTCGGCAAGTTTGTTGAGGAAACGCACATAGTTGCCCGACAGACTCCCCTCGTACTCGTCAATCTTGCTGCACTCCTCACAGTGGCAATTGGTAAAATTGCCGTCGTTCTGACTCACGGATATCATGTTGCGGTCGGGGTTGGCCTTGAAAATAGAGTCGATGCGTGCGGCAACAATCTCAAACAGCTCAGGATTGGTGAGACACCATTGACTCGCGTTGCCCGGACGACGCATGCCGTTGATATATGAGTAATACTCCGGATGCGTCTCGCCATACTCTTCCAGAGGGAGCAGACGCCGGAATGTATGTACCCACAGACCGTCGGCAAACTCATCGGACGGCTCCTCAAATCGCATCCATATCCTGTAGATCGGGTCCTCCTGCATCGCATAGCACTGGCTCTGACGATAGCGGAACGCAGGATTTACCACACGGTCGCCGATAGCGGGAATATCTACGGTCGAGCGACGGTCGAGAGTATAGGCATCGGCGGCATAGTATTGCACGCCAAGATAGTCTTCGAGCAGCTGCACCACACCGTTGAGTGTGCCCTTGTCGCCGCCGCTGCTTATATAGAGTATGCCATCGCCGTCAGCGAGGCGGAATCCGTCCTCAGTAAGACCTTCGGTCGAGCCCTGACCGATTACTACGTCGCCCTTCTTAAGTTTTTTCGACTCGACTACCGGCAGCTTTGCATCACTGATGCGCCCTACAAAGTCCTGCAGAAGGTCGGCCGCACGGCGGTCGACAGGAGAATCACTGTTAACTACAATACGCGACTGAGGCTTTCCGTCGCGCACAAGCGTAATCTGCCCCTGCGCCGACAAAACGCACGCAGGCAACAGCATCGCTCCGATTACACTTCTAATTTTCATGATAAGGTAAAAGACTTATATCTAATAATTTATAAAAGATTGACTAATTCACATAGCAAGGCGAGAATACCACCGGCACCCTCGCTTTGCTACAAATTTAATATTTATTTCTTATCCATACAAATCACCCGATTACCGGAACGCCGACAACACCCTGGCTCTCAATCGCATACCCTCCACATCCACCTACTATTATGCATCCGTCAAATGATTTCACCACAGGAGCATCATAGCGCAAGCCATTTTAAACTTTCATACCGAACTCCGACCGCCTCATAATCCTTATAGATAGTAAAACGATAAATAAACAAGGTAATTAAGAGATGGCAGACAAAAATCCGGACGCACCGGCCATAATTGAAGAAGACCGCATCGTCAGATATTCACAGCCTGATAAGATGATTGAGTTAAAAAGGATAACGGCTCTGCCGACCCTGATGCACTGGCGCGCTGAAGTTATAAGGAATGTGTCTGGTGTCGAGCCTCATCCGCGTATGCTCGTTGCCAACCGGCAGTACTATCGCAAGCATATCGCAGATGACACACACCTGGCTTTTGTAGCTGAATACGACGGAGTGGAATGTGGCTGCGGAGCAGTATGCTTTACCGAAGAACTTCCATCGCCCAACAATCCGACGGGTCGATGTGCATATCTTATGAACATATATGTCCGTGAGCTTTTCCGCAACAAAAGCATCGCACATCATATAATCACGCGATTGGTCGATGAAGCCCGCGGGAGAGGCTGCGGGAAGATATATCTTGAAACCACTTCTGACGAAGGTGGCAAATGCAAGATTGTGCCAGACGCAAGGACCTGAATGTTTCCCTGTTTTCTAGCGCTGCCATTTATCGCAAGTATCTTCATATTGCCATTGTTCCCGTTAATCAGATTTGAAGCACCGGCCAGTCCGGTTGAGCTTATCACAGCACCATCCGCCAGTGCCCCAATCCGTTTAATCGCATCACGTCTGTTCATGCCGGTTAATCAGAGGCTATTGCGAAGTATGTCAACAATCTCGGCATGGTCAAGAGTCTGATAGCCGCCGGTCAGAATGATGGTGGAATCGGCGATGCGGTCAAGCATGTCGGGTGTGACACCGAGCGATGTTATTTCGGAAGCTGCACCGATTTCCTTTATCCATGATTCAAGTGCGTCAATACCCTCAGAGGCTATCTGCTCATCGGTTTTTCCTTCAGGAATAACGCCCCAGATTACTTCTGCAAAACGCACAAAGCGTTTCAGTCCGTATCTCATGATGTGGCGGTAGTATGCCACTGATACACCTGAAAGAGTCATGCCGTGTGTTGCGTCAGTATATGCACCTATGGCCTGACCTATCATGTGAACCATCCAGTCCTGTGGCTTGCCCTCTCCGATAAGGGTGTTGAGTGCCCATGTGGCCGACCACATGAGATTGGAGCGGGCTTCATAATCCTCCGAATTTTTAACTGCCACACGGCTTGATGCGATTACAGAGCGCATAAGTCCTTCGGCGAGATAATCGGACGTACTGTCGTCATCGCCGGAGAAATACTGTTCCAAAATGTGGCTCATGGTGTCGAATATTCCGGCTACCATCTGGCGTTGTGGCAGACTAAAAGTATATTTTGGATTGAGTACTGCAAACTTAGGCATCACATCTACGCCGAATACCTTGCCGATTTTCATCCTGGCGGCGTGGTTGGTGATTACCGAGCCTCCGTTCATCTCCGAGCCGGTACCGGCCATTGTCAAAACAGCACCTACCGGGATTATTCTTTCTCCGGGAGTCGGGTCTTCCTGTTTTACCCAGAATCGCTGCCATGCATCACCGTTATACCACGCCGAAACGCTGACAGCTTTGGCATAGTCGATTGTTGAGCCTCCGCCTACGGCAAGAATGAAATCCACGTTGTTTTCACGTGCAACCTTAATGCCCTCGTTCAGTTTTTCGACCGTTGGATTAGGCATTACGCCGGGTAGTTCCACCACTTCTTTGCCGGCGGATTTGAGCGCGGATATGACATCATCATAGACTCCATTACGCTTGATGGAGCCTCCGCCATAAGTGAGTAATACTTTCTTGCCGAAAGGCATGAGAGCCTTTGCGAGATTTTTCTGTGCTTCGTCACCAAAGAATAGCTTAGTGGGGTTGGCATATACAAAATTTCCTAACATAGTTTGGTTATTTTATGAGTTGTTTCGTTCTGTTAATAATTCAGTTTTTTCACATCAATACCAGTCATGTTTCTCGTTGCGGTTAAGTGCGGCAATCTGCGTCATCTCATCCTCGGTCAACTCGAAGTCAAATATGGAGATGTTCTCCTTCATGTGGTCGGGATTGCTTGATCCGGGAATTACGACAACACCACGCTGCAAGTCCCAGCGCAGAATGACCTGTGCGACTGATTTGCCGTGCCGCATGGCGATTTCGGTCAGTAGCGGGTCGCTCAGCAATTCCTTCTGATGCCCTCTGCCCCCTAACGGATACCACGCCTCGACCGCTATTCCGAGATTCTGGATATAGGGAACGACATCGGTGTCCTGATAATAGGGATGAACCTCGTTCTGTACAAGCACAGGCTTTATATCGACCTGACGGATGAAATCGTCGATTTCCTTGATATAGTAGCATGACACGCCTATGGAGCGGATTTTACCCTCCTTGACATATCGTTCCATCGCCTTGTAGGCTTTCACGTCGTTTGTGCCGGGATGATGCAGAAGCATCAGGTCAACGTAGCCGAGGTCGAGTTTGCGCAGACATTCCTCTATGGCGGCTTCGGGGTTGCCATACTGGTTGGGGTATATTTTCGTAGCCACAAAGATTTCTTCACGCGGCACACCCGATTCACGTACTCCACGACCCACCTCTACCTCGTTGCCGTACATGTGTGCGGTGTCAATCTTTCGGAAGCCGAGAGAGATAGCCGACTTCACGGAGTTCACGCACACGTCGCCTGTAAAACTGTATGTGCCGAGACCCACCACCGGCATATCATATCCGCTGCTGAGGCGAATTGTGGGTGCCTTACCGTTTTTTCCTTCTGAAAGAGGAAATTTAGAGTAATCCATATCTGTGTCAAATTTTATATCAAGTCCTGAAATCCACTTTTCAAGCTCTGCTTTGGAGGTGTTTCCTGCAAAGCGTCGTCCGGGTATCCAGACAGCATCCGGAGCGAGAGAATGCAGATTGCGGTCGCTGCTTCCAAGACCGCTGGAGTGTGAGGTGCAGAACGGCACTATCGTTTTCCCTTTGAAATCTCCGCGCTCAAGGAAGGTACTGATTATACGCGGTGCTTCTCCCCACCATATCGAATAACCGAGGAAAACCACATCGTATCGGTCAAGACCGTCAGGCATACTTTTGATTGCCGGACGCGCCTTGGGATTATTCTGCTCCCTGTTGGCACGACAGTCGTTGTTATAGTCGAGGTCGGCTGCGGTGTAAGGTACTTCTGCTTCGATTCTGAATGTGGATGCCCCGGTTATATCCGCGATACCCTCGGCAATGCCTTCTGTGGTGCCTGTACATGAGAAGTATGCCACCAGTACGCTGACATTGTCGCCGGCTTCAGTGCCGGGAGTCGGATCAGGAGCCGGATTTTCAGTTATGGGGTCATCATCCGTTGTGGTGCATGATGCACACGCTGTCAGAGAAAGCATGGACATTATCATTGAAAGCATTTTGATTTTCATATATTCAAGTATTTATATGTCGGATATACCTTGCGGGTATTCCTGCGACGATTGTATTATCAGCGACATCCTTTTTTACGACAGCACCGGCGGCTACTATGGCATTTTCACCGATGGTGACACCGGGCAGTATTATCGCTCCGGCTCCAATCCATGCGTTACGGCGAATCACAATCGGGGCTGTAATCAGTGAATGTCGTTTTTCAGGTTCTTCAGGATGTCCTTCGGTCGCGATTTTCACACCGGGGCCGATAAACACTCCGTCCTCCAGCGTTATGCCGCCCTGATCGAGAAAGGTGCAGCCAAAGTTTATAAAAACCTCTTTGCCTACCGTTGTCATTTTGCCAAGAGCGGTATAAAACGGCGGGAAAAACCTCACCGTGCTGTCAAGCCGCTGCCCCCAGATGCGTTCCAGAATGGCGCGTATCTCATCGGGTGCATGGTAGCCGGTGTTCAACTCAGCGATAAGCCGCCGTGTACTCTCAATCTCGTCACAGAGAAGTTCGGGAGCAGTCTCGGATATGCGCTCGCCGTTTCTCATCCGTTCAATAATATCAGTTGCCATATTTCCTCCTTATTGATTTGTTTTCACACTGCAAAATTAGCTTCAAAACAAATGGCAGGAATAACCAATGTTACGCCTGAATGTACCTCGATTACGGAATTACGCATCTGCCTTAAACCTCTGATTCGCAAAATGTACCAATCTTACGGATTTATGTACCCCGATTACATATCGGTGAGTTTCCTGCATTGCGCTACAACCGATTATAGCTATCTTTGCGAAAAAGAAACACAGATATGGAAATATACGAGGCAGACACTATTGAAAAATACAACCGCTATTTCGGTTTTGAAACACGACACCCGCTTGTCGGCATAGTTCATTTTGATGATACTGTGGAGCAGCCGACACATTGCATGCACTTCGGTTTTTATTCGCTTTTCATCAAAAAGACCACCGGGTGCAAGATAAACTATGGAAAGACATCATATGATTTCGACGATGAAACGGTTGTCAGTTTCGCTCCCGGCCAGACAGTAGGCATACATCGCCTGGAGGATGGCCCCGCACCGGAAGCTGTCGGACTGCTGTTTCATCCCGATTTTCTTCTGCGGACTCCCTTGGGTCAGAAAATCAAGCAATACACATTCTTTTCCTACGCCTCAAACGAAGCGTTGCATCTGTCTACGGAAGAACGCCTGATTTTGCAGGACTATATGGACAAGATAGCCCGTGAGCTGCAACACCCAATCGACAAGTTTTCCAAGTCACTTATCATATCCAACATAGAGGTGATGCTCAATTACTGCATGCGCTTCTACGAGCGTCAGTTTGTCACGCGTGAAGAACTGAACCACAACGCTCTCGGCAAATTCGAGCAGTTGATTGACGAATATCTTGACAGTGGACGCGGAGCAATCGACGGAATACCCACAGTAAAGTATTTCGCCGACAAGATATGCCTTTCATCCAACTATTTCGGCGACCTTGTAAAGCAGGAAACGGGCAAGACCGCACAGGAATATATACAACTGAAAATGATAAACTACGCTAAAAACTCGTTGTTGAATCCGGCTCTGAGTACAAAGCAGATTGCCGAACTGCTTGGCTTCCAGTACTCGCAGCACTTCATCCGCTTCTTCAAAAAACAAACCGGAAGCACTCCAAGAGAATACCGGCTGCAACTGAATTAGGAACTGCGCTACCGGAGTTAGAGTATATTAAACTTAATAATCATCTTGAAATCCTAAGCAGCAGAAAGGGGTGCACCTCAATGTGAAGTACACCCCTTTCGCAGGTAAAATATGGTTTATGGTCTGCTGTTCAGACTTAGCCTTTCGGGGATTTCTCAACCCCTTCGCGGCTTAAAAAGCTATCGTGACGAGGGAGAAGAGAGGCTGGAGCTGCCGCGAGGGCCACGCAGATATCAATAGTTCCACTGACATGCCACCATTGACAGATTGCTACAGCCGATAGTACGGAAATCGGTAATGTAGTTGTAGCGGCAGTTGATGTAAGTAAGAGCCGAGTCAAACGATACATCGAGCATAGTCAGCTGGTTGTTGTTGCAGATGAGACGCTGCAGGAATGTCTGGTTGCTCAGAGTGAGCGATGTCAGGTCATTGTAAGAGCAATCTACATACTGGATATTGGGACAATTGTCGACAGAGAACTGGGTAAGGTCGTTGTACGAGCAAACCACATCAATCAGTGCGTTACAATTGCGCAGCGCAAGAGTGTTCATACGGTTATCCGAACAGATGAAAGTGCTGAGCGAAGGCAAACCGGAGATGATAAGATTGCTGATTTCGTTGTCATCAATATTGAAATTGGTAAGATTCTCGACACCGAACAGATTGATAGTAGTAAGTTTGTTGTAACCACAGTAAAGATTCTTCAACTGGGCGCATCCCTCTACATTAAGGGCTTCAAGGTGACATCCCTGGCAGTTAAGAGTCTTTAAAGTTGTCGCATTAGCCACACTCAACTCGACAAAGAGATTGTTTGAGCAATTCAGGTTGGTAAGCAGAGGTGTATTCGTCAGATTTACATCTGTCAGACGGTTACGGTAAATCGAAAGATCCGTAAGAGCGGTGTTACCGCTTAGAGTAAGATTGGAGAGCTTGTTACGGCTTGCGTTGAGGTTGGAAAGAGCGGCATCACCGGTAACATTAATCGATGTAATGGCATTACGCGACACATCAACTTTCTTAAGAGCAGTAAATCCCGAAAGATTCAACTCGCCTGCGAGGTGTTTGTCCTTCCACTGGATGGCAACGACACGTCCGTTCTCAACAGTAATGCCTTCCCAGGTTGAAGGAGACGACATATCCGTGATTTTAAGAGCCTCACCATTGGTGCCACCCTTCTCTGAGGTCTGAGCGGCAAAGGCCTGAAGCTGTTTCACCTCGTTTTTGTTCATTTTCTGTGCGAAAGCAGTCACACTACCCAGCATGAGAGCAATCAGAAATAAAGCTTTTTTCATAAACATTGAATAGTTGAGTTAGAAGTTTTTATACCCTTAAAACAATGCTCGCTAAAAAAGGTTTTAAAATGCTCTTAAATTTCGCCTGGATAAAAGGTCACATTTCCACCATAAAAAACAGTGTCCGATGCACTTACGCACACCGGACACCACACATGGCATAAAACCACATTAACTCATTTTCACTTACTGTCCTCGGGTTCCATCAGAAACACCCGGTAATTATTCTGATCGGACAATGTCTTCATATACCCGGCCACATCAGCAGCTGTAATAGCGTTTATCGTTTCGGTAGCATCAAGATATGTATCTGCCGGCACAAGCTGGTATCCCAGCATGGCGCCAATAAGCGCATCGTTCTTTTTCAGCGATTCCTCGGCATTCTTAAGCATGAACTCCTTTACCTTGGCCAGTTCTTCAGCCGTGATATTGGCCGGATCGGTCATATCATCAATTTGTGAAGCTATTATCTCAAGCACCCGGTCACGCATCTCCGGTTTCATCGGGAACATTGACTGAAGTGAAGCATTAGGCTCGGTTAAACGCCCCAAATTACCGTTGGCCCATATCGAATATACCGCACCCAAATCCTCACGCACGAGTTTTATCAGACGGGCACTCAATATCTGTCCGGCTATGCTTGCCAGTTTCTGCTCCTTTGCTGTAAACGGAACATTGCCTGTAAGCAACACTGCCGCATACGTTGTCGGAGTCTCCATTACCTGTTTCACAATCTCCGTACCGGCTCCTTTGGTCACACCGAGCGCCGGGTCCAAAGCAACCTGTTTCCTTTCAGTAGCCTTTCCGGGAAGTGAGGCTATGTATTGCTCTACAAGAGGCTTCAGCGAATCGACATCAAACGAGCCAACAAAATAGAATGTATACTCACCTGCATTCGAGAGAGCATCCTTCACGATTGCGAGCGAACGGCTGCGGTCTACACCATCTATCACAGCCATGTCTGTCAAATGACGGCGAGGCGAAGCATACAGATGCTCATAGAGCTGCTTAGTGAACTGGTATTTCGGATCGGCCTCCTGATTGTGGAGCATAGAACGCACCATATTCTTACCGGCCTCAAACTCATCGTCCGACAATGTGGCATCGGTAAACAGTGCATAAATCATCTCCATCAGCACCCCGAGATTCTTAGGCACAGCCGAACCGGAAATATCCCGCACGTAGCTGCCGAGCTCAAGTTCGATTGACGCCTGCTTGCCGGCAAGGAATTTTCCGAGACCGGCATTGTCATACGGCCCCATGCCAAGCTGCGAAAGCGTGACATCCATATAGCGCAACTCATTATCGAGACTGTCGGGAAGTGTCGATGTACCTCCCATAGCACGTGCGGCAAATAGAATCTCCCCGGCCTTGAAATCGGTAGCCCTGGCCACGACACGCGCTCCATTAGAAAGAGTCCAGACAGTAGCACCATATACCTTATCGATATCTGTCGAGACAATCTTACCCGGGGCGGGAAGCTGTGCGATAAGAGGCTCGTTGATTACATTATCGACATACCCCTCGATATTCTCGGCATCGACAGCGGCAAGTACCTCGGCAAACTGTTGCTCGGTAGGCACAACAACCCCATCCTTGTCGGGGAACATGGCAAGCAACACACGATTGTCGGCAGGCATAAGCTGAGATGCCATCATATTGATTGCCTCTACAGGTATCTGGTTGGCAAGCTGCGACATGATTGTATAAGCATTCTCTATACCAGGGATAGGCTCGCCATCGGTAAAATTGGCCACATAACTGTTGACAAGCGATGTATTGGTCTGAGTCGCGCGGTTTGTATATCGCTTTTCAAGTTGCGATAGAAATTCGCTGCGTGCTCTGTCATATTCCGTGGCGGTAAATCCTGAACGCACGGCACGCAATCCCTCACGATATACCGTAGCAAGAGCCTCAAGAGCTGCAGTGTCCTTAGGGAGCGCCAGTAGATAGAATGCATCCTTGGTCTTGGCCATAAAGAAATCGCCATAATGCGCCTGGGCCACACTTGCCGGCGACTCGGGCTTGGAGATAAGATCTGAAAGACGAGTATTGAGCATGGCGACAATCATCGACACTGCATAGTCTTCAATCATATAATCCATGGTCTTCTTATTCTCGTCGGGAGTCGCATCATGCTTGAACATCAGTTGCATCACACTATATGGCATCTCCTTGTCCTTTCCGATGGCATATATAGTGCCAGGAGTATCCGACACGGGATAGTATTCTCTTTTTGCAGGATTGACCGGAGTGGCAATCGGACTGAAAATCTCTTTTATCTTCGCTTCGATACGATCAGGGTCGATGTCACCTACCACTACTATTCCCTGCAGGTCGGGACGATACCATTTCTCATAATAGTCGCGCAACACCTGATGGGGAAAGTTGTCGACAACCTCCATCGTGCCTATCGGAAGACGATAGGCATACTTGCTGTCGGGATACATGACCGGCAGCAACTGCTCGATTATACGCGACTGTCCCACATTGCTTTGGCGCCATTCCTCGTGAATTACACCGCGTTCCTTGTCAATCTCCTCCGGGTCAAGCAGCAGGTCGTCGGCCCAGTCATGGAGGATAAGCAGACAGGAATCCTGCACACCTTCGCGCGCCACAGGCACGTTGCACATATTGTATACTGTCTTGTCAACCGACGTGTAGGCATTCAGATTCTGTCCGAATTTCACCCCGACGCTTTCAAGCCAGCTTACAAGCTCATTGCCGGGAAAATTCTTAGTTCCGTTAAAGCACATGTGCTCAAGGAAGTGGGCCAGTCCACGCTGTGAGTCCTCCTCCTGAATAGAACCTACCTTCTGGGCTATGTAAAAATCAGCCTGCCCTTTGGGATATTCATTATGCCGGATATAATATGTAAGGCCGTTGTCAAGATGACCTATACGCACGGCGCTGTCGACAGGAATCGGAGGCAACTGCGGCATCTGGCCATACACATCAAATGAAAACAGGGCTCCCATCGCAGAAGCGAACAAGAGCAATGGCTTAAAATACTTCTTCATTACGTATAAATGTGTGGAATTATATGTATATATGATTAATCTGATGCTTTATTATCAGCAAAGTTACTGTTTTTGTCGCAAAAACCGGCTAATACGTCATAAAAATGACTTTACAGCTTCCAAAAATTCATTGTCCTCCATGTCATATGGAAGCCAATGTATATTAGTTCCTCTTGCCGTCATTCCACGAAACCAGGTCATCTGGCGTTTGGCAAACTGATGGATAGCCGTCTCAAGCCCGCACACCATCTCATCATAACCAATCTGCCCTGTAACATATAGAGTAAGAAACTTATATTCCAACCCATAATAAATAAGATTCTCAGGGTCTATGCCTTCAATATCGATAAGACGGCGCACCTCCTCGACCATACCTGATTCAAGCCTGGCAACCAGACGCTCCGATATGCGCCGACGTCTGTCATCGCGCGGTATGTCGACACCTATCACCACAGCATTCTCTATCGGGTGAGGACGTGTCAGTTCAGCCTGCTCAGGATGTTCGGCATAATAAGTCTGAATCTCTATCGCACGTATAGCCCGTTTGGCAGTATCCACATCCGTCACATTGTGGAGCTCCTTCATTCCGCTCAATATTCCGGTCAGTTCTTCAAGAGTCTTTCCTTCGAGCGACTGACGCAATGCCGGATTCTCCGGAACTTCCGGAAGCGAAATGCCTTTCAGCACAGTCTCGACATACAAGCCGGTGCCTCCACACAATATAGGCAACCGTCCGCGCGAGCGTATGTCGGCATAGACATTGCCGAAGTCGCGCACATACTCATACAGGTTATATCTATATCCGGCCGGGCATATGTCAATCATATGGTAGGGCACATCGCCATACTCTTCCAAATCCTTACCTGTGCCCAAATCCATCCCTCGGTACAACTGTCGAGAATCAGCGCTGATAATCTCGCCGCCAAACTCTCGTGCAAGCGCCACCGCACGACGCGTTTTTCCCGAAGCCGTAGGGCCGGTTACTACAAGCAGATTGCACTCAGTCGGATATACCACGGACATATCGGCGCCAGAAACGTTTGAAATAAAAGAAAGGACGATCCTCGTTGTCCTTGGCCACAAACAGCCACTGCGGGTCATTATAGTCGACCAACAGACTGGCGATATCATGCAACCGGAATGAAGGCTTGTAATGCTTTATGTCGTAAAGACGCCGCCCACTGATATCATAGGTCTTGCAAGCCATTATCACAGTATACAGACGCTCAATCTCGCTGATAAGCATCGGCGACACCTCGCGGTTCTCGACCATGCGCAACAGTTCGCTTTGCGTGAGCCACTCACCGTCCAGACCGCTGCCATGCAATTCCGATGCAGAATCGAGCACACATATATAATGGAATATATTGCAATCGATATGAAAATTGGAATTCTCGTAAAGGAAGCGCAGATTAGGCCGGAAAGCATTACCTACAATATTGCTGAACGTATTTATGGCATCATACTCACTGACACGCTCTCTGTACGGCACATAGCTTTGCGCCGGAGTATCGGCTTTTGTGTCAAGGTCGTCAGTCCCTCCGATACGCAGGAACATATTGTCGCCACACAGAATAATATATCTTATCAGAGTCGAGGAGACATGGTCATTGGCCTCTCCGGCGATATTCTTGCGGTAAAACGCATCAATCGACACATAGCGTATGCCCAGATTCACCAGCGACAATACATACAGAATTATAGGAATCCATATGTAAAAGAACAAATCGGCCGAATTGTAGTTGACATTTGAGTAACGCCAGAAATAGTATATCCACGCATAAACGGTAATAATCAGAGAGGCAAGCATAAGCATGCGCAATTGGAAACGCCCCTCGCGGGAGAAGACCTTGCCAAGGAAGCCGCGCTCATTCGACCGGCCGAAACGCGCATGACATTCAAAGCACACCGACAATGAATGGTTGCGGAAATATGCCACTGTGCTAACGATAAAAGTTACAGGAGCTACTATCAGTACCGTGATATACGGTATCTTTAGATTTACAACTCCGGATTCCAGCAGACCGTGGTCGACAAAATGCAGACAATAGAAATTTATCGCCACCATCAGCACTGCGGTTATAAACAAAATACGGATTACAACATACGGTATGAGCCCACAAGAAGAGCAACTGCCATCCTTTATGACCCGCAGACGGCCCATAAGCAGAAACTGGAAACCGAGCACCACAGCCGGCAACCAAAGTTTGGAAATAAACAGAGCACAAAACAATGTAGCTGCAAGCGCACCCACCGACAAGGCCCAGTTGAGCCAAAGGCCGTGGATAGCATATGAGTTTGCACGGTATCGTCTTTGTTCCATTGCGTAATTGATAATAATTGCTATTTGCCTGTTATGCGACAGGCTATATAATCAGAAGCTGATAAGATGTCTTTTTTATTCTAAAATACAAAAACTTAGGATTATACACTCAGTGTGAATTCCACTACTGAGGAATCCAAGCGGATTTCTTAACGCATCGAACGGTTAAAATGTTGAAGCATCTTCAGATATACTACCGACCTCGAGCCACATCCATATATAGAATGGTTCATATTGGGGAACAACAGCATATCACATGTGCTCCCTTGGGACTCCAGCACCGATACATACTGCATGGTATTCATCAAATGCACATTGTCATCGGCAGTGCCATGCATTATCAGCAAGTCACAGTCAAGCGCGGAGGTGCGGTTGATTGGCGCACCAAAATCATACCCTTCGGAATTTTCCGCAGGAGTGAGCATATAACGTTCGGTATATATAGTATCGTAGTAGCGCCATGAAGTCACAGGAGCCACAGCTACTGCCGCACGATAAGGAGCACCCTTTTCCGAAGCAGCCATAAGCGCCTCATATCCGCCATAACTCCAGCCGAAAATACCTATACGGTCACTGTCGACAAAAGGAAGCGATGCAGCATAACGTGCTGCATTGATTTGGTCGATTGTCTCGTACTGGCCGAGACGGCGGTATACTGTATGCTTGAAAGCCGCACCACGTCCGCCGGTACCACGGCCGTCTACACATATTATCACATAGCCCTGAGTAGTAAAGAAATAATCCCAGTCCATACGCCAGCGGTCAAGTACCTCCTGCGAGCCCGGTCCGCTATATTGATACATTATCACCGGATAACGACGCGAAGCATCAAAATCAGCAGGACGAAGGATATAGCCGTTAAGCGTATAACCGTCGGAATTCATTGTAAAGAATTCCTTACGCGGCAGGCGAGGATAACGGGCCATATACTCCTTATTGTCGACAAGCGTACGCACACTCTTGCCGTTTGAAGGTGTTACAAGCGAATATACCGGAGCTGCGGTGACATTGCTGTAACTGAGCACACATAAATCCATAGCCGGAGTAAACACCGCTGCCGATGATCCGTTCTCCGGAGAGATGTGGGTTACACGCCCTTTGGCGTCGATACGGCTTACAACTCGGCTGAGAGGCGACGTCGAAGCCGCCTGATAATAATGGGTACCGGCCTTGGCGTCATAGCCATAGTAGGCAGAGACATCGTAGTCACCCGACGTAATCTGGCGCTGCAGAGCTCCGGCATATGAATAAAGATAAAGATGATTGAATCCTGAGCGTTCCGACATTACGACAAAACCCTCCGGCAGCAGCTTCATCCCTTCGTAAGCCATAGGGTCAATCCATCCGGTACGTGACTCATCGACATATACCGACTTGGATACCGTCGACTTCGGATTTACGGAATATATCTCCATACGGTTTTGGGCGCGATTGAGGGTCGTGACCATCAGACGGTCGGATGACGGCGCATACTCTATACGAGGTATATACTCGATACGTGAGTCCGAAAAAGAGATTGTCTTGGTCTTGCGAAGATCAACATCATAGCTGTGGAGCGACACTGTAGCATTTTTCTCTCCGGCAACGGGATATTTGTAAGAGTAGTTCCCCGGATAAAGGGCGTAGGTGTCATCGGGATTGCAGGTGCCTTGATACAGCGGGAAAGAATAAAGAGGCACAGCCGACTCGTCATATTTCAGATAACAGAGTGTGGTATTATCGGGCGCCCAGGCCATAGAGCATGTGGTGTCGAACTCTTCCTCGTAACTCCAGTCAGGCACACCGTTTATCACACTGTTTTTAGCGCCATCGGAAGTTACTGCTACTTCGGTAAGATAGTCGAGTTTGGATATGTATATATTCCCATCGGCAGCAAAGGCTATCATGCGTCCGTCGGGCGACCACTGCGGAGCGCGCTGGCGGGGATGCTTTGTCGACAGCGGGCTCAATACATTGTGTCGCACCTCGTATATGTAATATTCAGCTGTAAACGAACGACGGTATACCGGCTCCTTTTCCGCATAAACGAGCACATAACTCTCGTCAGGGCTGAATGTATATCCGGCAATCTGCTGAATCTGGTTGTCACGTGTGTTTTTTACGTCAATCACTGTAGCAATCTCCTTGCCTGTACGAATATCATACCGCACAAGCCTCTTTCCACCATCGGCGAGCGCCGTATAAGTCTTTCCGTCGATACCGAAAGCCATAGCCTGCGGAGCATCTGGAGTATTTTGTGGATATACATACGGAGCTATGTCGGAGCTTTTTACCGAAGCAGCGTATATGGATGGCACACAAAGTATGGCCGCTGATAATATAATTCTGGATATCATAGGGGGTGTTATTTTCATTAAAGTTTTTTAGAAAAGCAGCATTTGGGCATCATTTTCTGGAGGCTGGGGCTTACGAGGCGGCTCCTGGTAGCCGAATGCCGGGTCAGATAACGGAGCCACCTTGACCGACGTTCCTGCCGGAGGTGTGGCCACAAGCCATTCTGTAGAGTCCATCGACTCATCTATTGCTGATATGCGGGGCATAGTCTTCTTGGGACGTCCACGCCGTTTTTTCGGTGCCTGTTCCTCCGGCTGTGATACCACGTCAGCCGCCGGTATTTTTTCGGGAGACTCATCATCGTGGTGCTCGACAGCAGGCATACCGAAGCAAAAAATATCGGAAGATACCGTCTTTTCTTCGGTGTCCGGGGCGGAAGTTTCTTTCAATGCCTTTTCAGCCTCATCAAGACGTGCCTGAAGATTGCGGGCTTTTGACTCCGCATCTACAAGGCGTTGCTCAGAGGCCTTCATCGTTGCCTCGGCTTCAGCAAGACGCCTCTTCAGCAATAGGATATCACTCTCGGAAGCGGATTCCTTTATGACGGCCGCTCCTGCCTCTTCCCTGGCGTCATCAAGCTGGGTTGTAAGTTCTTTCACCCTGGCACGCAAGGATTCAATCTCACGATGCGACGCCGCCTCTGAAGTCTCCCGCATCGCGCTGGCTGCATTCATGGCTGTAATCTGCTTGTTGGCATCAGCCAGACGTGTGCGCAACTCATCGAGCTCCTGCACATCCGATTGCTGCACCTGCTGTACTTTCAGCTTGTTCATGAGGCTCTTCACCTCAAGGTCATATTGCTCTTTTTCGGCCATGGCTGCCGCCAGCTGCCTCTCGAGGTCGCGTATGCGTTCATTGAACGTGCGCTTCTGCCGGTCGGCGCTCGCACGCATTGCCTTCAGGTCGTCGGTCGTCTTTCCACTGTCCTTTACCTGCACACGTAGCGAGTCAATCTCTTCGGTCATGCGCCGATGCTCATTGTCTCGTTCCCTGCACGCCTCATTGCGTGCAGAGTCCTTTATACGGAGTATGTAGTCGCGGAATGAAGCGTCCACGCAATTATAGAGATAACGCCGCTGAGCATCCATGTCCAGACACTTTCTTATGAAGTCGGGCTGAGCCTCATTGAATACCTCAAGCAGCGAATCAAATATATTCAGGGGAAATGATTCCGGCTCATTGGCGCAGACGCCCGACGATTCCGGATTATCCGCACATGAATCCCCCTCCTTTTGTGTGCCGTCATCTGCGGACGTAACGGTATCCGATAACGAATCATCCGGTTCTGCAGCCTGACGTGAGGATTGTATGGGGAGCGCCGACGGACAATCGGCCAGATCGTCAATATCATCGTCGTGCGAACGGAAACCTAAAGCGCGCCAAAAAGAATTCATTGCCATTGCATCGTGTCTTGTTAGTTGGTCATGTCATTCTGTATGCCGGCATCAGGGCGGACCACCACCCCTTGACCCTTGCGACCGTTTATACCGATTGCAAGAGGAGTGTCAAAGCGTACAATGCGCACAAACCGGCTGTCATACTCCGCAGGCAGAGAGTCGAGATAGTCCACATCATAGAATCCGTCGTTGCTCGACGGATTGATAGTGAAATAGCCTACTCCGAACGAGGTGAGATTCTGGAAGAAATGTGTGCCCTGACTCGGTTCGATACGGTAGTTGGACAGCGACGATTCGACAATAAGTCTGGCCGAGGAGATGTGGGGCCATTTGACCGGAATTCCCAGAGCCGTATCGCTTGAGCCCCACCTACCGGGACCTATGAGCACGTAGCCTTCGTTACGCTCTGTAAAGTTACGATTTATTTTTTCAATTTCCCGTGCTATTAGTGAATTATTTGCCGAATTAAAGCCCTGTGGCTTCACATAGACTATGGCGCTGACATTCTCGATTGTGCCATGTCCAAGAGCGGCATTACTGCGCAGAAGAAGAGAACTGTCCGGAAGCCCGAGTATACTTTCGTCGACTATCTCCTTGCGCTCTACAATCGGACGTATCTGGAGCCAGTAAAGCGTACCCTTCGAGGTATCGTTCACATCGATTACCCCGGCAAATTCAATCTCCACAGGACGTCCCATCTCTTCCGAGCCTTTCGACAGCATGAAGTCGGTCAGCCCCGCAAGTGGATACACTCTGTGCTGCAACACATTGGCAAATGTGACAACTCGGCGTCCATCACCCTCGTCACAGTCGCGTATCACCTGGTCATACGGATCATATGTCGATACCATATACCGTAACGCTCCCGATTTCGCAACATCCTGTATCCGCAGACGCGCTATATTGAAACCGTCGTCGACCTTAAAGTCGGATATCATCTGCTCGCGCATGTCAAGAGCATAGAAACGCGTCTGAGTATCACGCAGAGCCAACGACAGCTCTGAAGTCTGAAGGACTTTGTCGGGATGACGCGGAGAGAAACGCAGACTTAATCCACCGTCCACTATATACTTTCCAAGGCCGACGGCAGTCTCGACCACACCGTCCTCCGGCACTTCGTCGTTGATGGGATAGTAATTCAGCGAACGCCCCACTCCGGAGAATGACGGGAAATAATAATCCCCAACACTGCGACCTACCACCTCCTGGATTATGACAGCCATTTTCTCCTGGTCAATGACATTCTGGGTTGCCGCCATATATGCCTTGGAGTCGGCATAAAACACCGAGGCATACACACCCTTGATAGCATCGGAAAGCATAGCAAGCATCTCGTATCGATCCGACACGTGGGGTATCATGTAGGTTGAATATATCCCGGCAAAAGGCTGATAATGACTATCTTCGAGCAGAGACGACGAGCGTATCGCCAACGGCTTGTCGACCACCTCAAACAAGGCGAAGAAATCCTCGATAAGGCGCTCCGGCAGACGTCCGCTCAGAAACGCTTTCAGTATCTCCTCGTCAGGTCGGTCGGAAAGAGCTATTGGATACAGATTGTTGCTCTCCATAAACTCGTCGAAGATATCAGTGCATATTACCACAGTGCGCGGTATCGTGAGCGTTACGCCGTCGAAGTTGTCACACACCGGATTTTTCTTGATAATCGAGTCGATGAAAGCCAGACCGCGGCCCTTGCCGCCAAGCGACCCCTGCCCTATGCGGGCGAAATTGGAATAATGGTCAAACCGGTCCTTTCGGAATATAGCCACCACGCCGCGGTTTTTCATCTTACGGTATTTCACTATCAGATCGAAAAACAGCTGGCGCACGGCCGGGGCTTCCTCTATGCTCTTGAAGCGGTGCCCCTTGATTACCTCGGCGATAGGAAACAGGGCTCTCGAATAGAGCCAGCGCGATATATCGTTGTAGCTCGCATGATAGAAGAGCGACTTGGCCGGGATGTCAAATATATGATGCTGCAGGTCCTTGAGGTCGTGGATACGGAGTATCTCTTCGCCCGTCTCCGGATCACGGATTATGAAGTCGCCGAATCCGAAGTCTCGCATTATGGCGCTACCAAGGTCGACCGGAAATTTCTTTGAGTTCTTGTCGATAAACTGACAGCCAAACTCTTTGACGCGCTTGCGGTTGTCTTCCTCGCTCGATTCGATGATAATAGGCAGATAAGGATCACGTCCGCGCAGATAGGCGGCCAGCTTCAGACCGGCGTGGCTGTCTTTCTCTCCTCCCATCCTGAACGACACATCGCTGATTACACCAAGCATATGCTTCCCGTAGCGCTCATACAGCTCTACAGCCTCCTCATAATCACGGGCGAGCATCACCTTAGGACGACCGCGCATGCGCAGCATCTGCTCATGCTCGTTGAGAGCCTCGGTCGAAAATATCAGCGACTGCTTAAGCAGGAACTTGTACAGCGTGGGGAGTACCGACGAATAAAACCTTACGGAGTCCTCTACCAGAAGTATCATCTGAACACCGACCTCGTTTATATCGTTGTCAGCATTCATTTTATCCTCAAGCAGCTTGATTATAGCCAGAAGCAAATCCACATTTCCGAGCCATGAGAACACATAGTCGACGCCGGCAAAATCTTCGTTTGACAAGCGGCGCGACACCTCTTTGCTGAATGGTGTCAGCACAACTACAGGAATGTCGGGATTTATCGCTTTCAGATTCTTGGCACCCTCAAATGTCTCGCTCAGGTCAATGCCCGGCATCATTATTATTAGGTCGAAGTTTTTTGTGGCAAGCAGCTCCTCGGCCTCGCAAGGGCGCGACACACGCGTGACTCGCGGAGGGGAACTCAGGTTGAGGGCCACATACTCAAAGTAGAGCTGCTCCTCGACTCGACCGTCCTCCTCCATCATAAAAGCGTCGTAAGGCGACGCCACAAGCAGCACGTTGAAAATACGGCGCTGCATAAGATTCTGAAATGCTGTATCTTTCAGATATAGCTGGCTAAGACTTTCCTCGTTCATGTTCCGGTAAGAGATTATGCTCCACAAAGATAATAAAAAAGATAATATATCGACGACAGTCACACAATGTCGTAAAGTATTTAACGGGTGTTATATAACACACTACCCTATACAATGTCGATAAAAATTATATAATTTTGTATCTGAAATGGGCCAGAGGAAAATAATACATATCGATATGGATGCCTTTTACGCATCTGTCGAGCAGCGCGACAACCCAGTGCTCCGCGGGCGCCCGGTGGTGGTGGGGCACGACGGACCACGCGGAGTAGTGGCTACAGCAAGCTATGAGGCAAGGCCCTACGGCATACATTCGGCCATGGCGGTAGCCACAGCCAAAAGACGGTGTGCGAGCCTGATTGTGGTCGAGCCCCGGTTTGAGGCATACAAGGCTGTGTCAGAATCAATCAGAAACATATTCCTCGACTATACTCCAATAATCGAACCTCTTTCGCTCGACGAGGCATTCCTTGACGTGAGCCATCACCCTTCGGCCACAATAGTGGCCCGCGAGATAAAACGCCGCATAGCCGAGGTCACCGGACTGACAGCATCGGCAGGAGTATCGGTCAACAAAATGCTGGCAAAAATCGCATCGGACTACCGCAAGCCCGACGGTCTGACCGTCATTACTCCGTCGGATATAGATAATTTTGTGGCAGCATTGCCCGTCGAGAAATTCTTCGGCATTGGAGAGGTAACGGCCGGACGGATGCACCGTATCGGGATATTCACCGGAGCCGATCTGCGCAGCTACAGCGAGGCGCAACTCGTGAGCCATTTCGGAAAAGCAGGACGCGACTATTATCTATATGCGCGCGGTATTGACAACCGTCCTGTTGTGACAGAGCGTACACGCAAATCGGTAGGAGCTGAGACTACATTCATCGAAGATACTGACAACCGCCGCATACTGGCCATGGAACTCAACGGAGTGAGGCGCGACGTAATGCGTCGTATGGAACGCTCGCAATTCCGCGGGCGCACGGTGGTGTTGAAGCTGAAGTATGACGACTTCCGCCAGATAACACGCTCGCGCACCCTGCCACATCCGGTTGAGGATGACGACAGACTGCGCGAGATTTCTGAGTCGCTGCTTGCCGAGACCGATTTCGATGGCCACAAAGTGCGCCTGATTGGTCTTACCGTTGCCAATCCTCAGGTCAAAAGCCATGGAGACGGGCCAGTGCAGCTGGAATTTGATTTCGGAGAATACTGATTGTCTATTCTAACTTGTGTAATAATAGTTTATCCCGTCTCTTATTTCACAGGCACAATAGATATTGCAAAACCGCCCCCGCGTGCCATATGGATTGTAGATACCGTACGCGATGTCACAGTCTCCCTGCGGATTTCGTAAGCGGCCGAGTTGTTGTCGCAGTCAGCATCGGGAGCATCGGTATAGAATGTAGCCTGATAAGTGACACCCGGCTTCAGGAACGACATCGACACGGTGACGTCGCGTGCCTCATCGTTGGTGACACCGCCTACATACCAGTCGTCGCCACCCTTGGCGCGGCGTGCGGCCACGATAAACTCGCCCGGCTCCGCATCAAGATAATGGCTCTCGCTCCAATCGACAGGCACATCCTTTATAAACTGGAATGCATCCATCTTCTCGGCATAGTGCTCAGGCAGGTCGGCGGCCATCTGTAGAGGCGAGTACATAGTCACATATAGAGCGAGCTGACCGGCCACAGTGGCGCGCTTGTGGGTCTTGTCGGGGGAGAACTTACCGAGGTCCATCTCAAAAATACCGGGAGTGAAATCCATCGGACCTCCCTTCAGACGTGTAAACGGCAGGATAGTGACATGGCCCGGAGTCATGTTGCGGTACTCGGTGCCCATAGCACTCTCGTTGCCTACAAGGTTGGGATAAGTGCGCGCAAGACCGGTCGGACGCACAGCCTCATGAGCGTTGACCATTATCTTGTGGTCGGCGGCACGCCTGATGGCGTCGAGATAATGGCGTATCTGAGGCTGTCCGTAATGGTACGAACCCTTGGGCAGGATATTGCCCACATAGCCGCTCTTCACCGCGTCGTAACCATACTCGTTCATAAGACTGTAGGCAGCCTCCATATGACGCTCATAGTTGGGTATAGAGCCGGAAGTCTCATGATGCATCATCAGCTTGATACCCTTGGAATGGGCATAGTCGTTGAGCGCCTTGATATCAAAGTCGGGATATGGTGTCACGAAGTCAAACACATAATCTTTCTCGCGCCCGAGCCAGTCCTCCCAGCCAACATTCCAGCCCTCCACGAGCAACTGGTCGAATCCGTTGGCCGCTGCAAAATCGATATAGCGCTTTACGTTGTCGGTAGTGGCGCCATGGCGTCCGTGGGGACGGGCCTTTGAGTAATCAAACGTGGCGAGGTCGAAGTCGTGGGCATTGGTGTAGCTCCAGTCGCTCTTGCCTGTAATCATTTCCCACCATACACCCATGTATTTTGTGGGATGAATCCATGATGTGTCGTCGAGCACACATGACTCGTTGAGATTGTATATAATCTGTGTCGACAGTATGTCGGTAGCCTTGTCGCTGACCATCACCACACGCCATGGGGTAGAGAACGGAGTGTCGATTACCGCCATATGCCCGTTGCCGTCGGGAGTAAGGGCCGAGGTAAACGTGCGGCTGGAGTCATTGTAAAGCAGATGCATTGCAGGATAGTCGATGAGCGCAGCCTCGTGTATGTTGAGATACAGCGGCTTTTCTCCCCCGGTCTTCATCATGAGCGACGTCTGCACGGCCCACTGGTCAAATGCCGAGGCCGACACATTGCCAACAAGAGCTGCGGTATGGCGCGCGGCGATTTCGCTCAGCGGTGAGCGTGTGTACTCATACTCCTGCGTGTCGTAGTCGCCGGGTATCCACCATGCCGTGTGGTCACCGGTCATGGCAAATTGGCTAAGCTCCTGGTCAATGACAAACTGCTTTGTCTTCTGCTCGGGAAATACGTAACGGAACGCAAAACCCTCGTCAAACACACGGAACTCCACATTGAGAAGCACATCAACACTATCGGTCTTCTTTTTCATCTCCACTACGAGCTGACGGTAGTGGTTGACCACCGAATCCTGCTCGCCCCACACCGGCGCCCAGGTCTCGTTATGTTCCGACTCATGATGTGCGGTCATCTTGAATCCGGAGGTAAGTGCCCCGAATTTCTCCATCTGAAATCCCAGATAAGAGGTGGCCACAATCTCCTCCCCGTCAAACGAAGCGCTGTAAGCGGGCGCCCCACCCTCCTCGAGATTGAAGTTTACAAGGAGTTTTCCATCGGGCGAACTCACCTGTAGCGGTCCACCCTGCGAGCATGCCGTAAGGATACCGGCTGCCGTCAGCCATGCAAAATGTTTTTTCATGCTTGAATCTTAATAATGTTACTTTTGAATCTGAATAGAGCTAAATAAGACATATCTTTTATAAGACTCACAAATTTAGCCATTCCCGTACAAATACCAAAATCCCAGTGCACAATCAACGCCAAAATTACCCACATACTGTGGTTTGTGTCGGATATATGCCAGTTGAACCTGCGAATATATGCGAATTGTCGGAATTTTATTTGCATTTTAATAGACGAACACATATATTTGCAAAAACCTTAAAACCCTCTCCTGCCATGATGGGGAAACACAGCAAGACATTCTCCGGCACGGCGCCGGCGTCCAAGGCGGCTTCACTGACCGGCATACTATGGCCTCCTGTTTCTGCCCGCGACTCTATGAGTGCGATACAGGCATACACCAGACAGACGCCTTATGAATATTGCGGAAACTACGAATATATCCGCGGTAAACTGTCGCGCATCAATACTCCCACAGGCTACTATGAGAATGGCCGCCACTACTTCTACGTCAAGGATTATCAAGGCAACGTGCGCTGTACTGTCTCCGACAACGACAGTCTTACAAAGGCCGTACACTATTATCCCGGAGGCTCGCTGTTTGGCGAAAGCTATGGCTATTACTTTTGGTCAGGAAACAATCTTTTCCAAGGAGGAAAGCTCGAAAAAAGCGATGCCCACACCTTCTACGACCTCCAGAACCGCCACTACGACCCGATACTCAATCGCTTTACCTCCGTTGATGCCCTTGGCGAAAAGTCACAAAGGGTCTCCCATTACATATACGCTCTCGGAAATCCAATAAGATTCATCGATCCTTTGGGATTGGAACCAACAGATTTTGAAGCTGCGGTAATGTGTGGAATTTCGTATCATGATGAGGATTATGATGATTATTCATTGAATTTACTCAAAACCGGTTGGAAAGAAGTTGATGCATCATCACCATTAATTGAGGGATATAATTTTCATGGGACACTCTTTATGCGACAAAAAGAAGATGAGTCTTATGAATTTGCATATGCATATCCCGGAACGAATTCGGTCAAAGATAGTGTTGATGATATAACCCAGTTAATTGGTTTATCTTCAAGATATAGTTCTACAATTAGAATCGCTACAATTATATCAAAAAGATTTAATAATTTTGATCTTACTTTTTTAGGCCACTCATTGGGCGGCGGTGAGGCAGCGGCTTCAAGTATAAAAACCGGTCGACCGGCTATCACCTTTAATCCTGCGGCCTTAAGTATAGCTACACGTATAAAGCACAATTTACAAAACGATGGAAATATTACAAATTACATCACTTATAAACAGAATGACAATGGAGCAATTTCCATGGCAGATGCAATTAATGTAGGCCAAAACATATATGATATGAAGATTCCTGGGAAAATAGTCCCAATAATTATAAATTATAAAAATGGAATTGATGCACACCGAATTAAAACTATAATTGAATATTTGAAACCATGAGTATATTCAAGCCTATATTTTTATTTATTGTATTAGCATTTCAGTCATGTATTTACAACAAGGTGACACATCTTTCAGATGAGGATTTGGAGTGGATTGATACTTATGATGTAGGCGATACTATTTTATTTGTTTCAAACCATGGAAATACCGATATAATGATAATTGCAGAAAAGTTTTTATATAATGAAAAATGTCCTTTCTATATTAGCGAAGGAAGTGGGCCTAATTATGAGGCAAATATGGGGTATGACTATATAATAAGGCATGGCGGTATTAATATCGATGGTGGCATCTTATTTAGAAAAAATATCGCTGATTCTTTAGAACTTATATTCGATTTTGGAAAGCGATTTTTAAGATTTGACAACAATAATATTTGTGGTCCACTTCAAATTAGCCAATATCAGCATAATAATCAATTATATTATTATTGTATTGTCGCGGATACTGTTAATTCCGGATATTCTGATTACTGGGTAAATAAAATAAAAAACGAGGTTGTAAAGTTTGTGTGGAGCAAAGAGTACGGTCTGATTTACTACAAGTTTGAGGATGGGGAGGAATTCTTCCGGGAAGACCTGCTGCCCGATTCCATTGGTAACAACACGAATTGACTCAGATTATGAATTATATCCTGTCGTTTGGAGTAATCAAGGATATACGGCTTGACAACGTTGGTTCGCAGATGCTTGCGGCGACTATCGCACCTACATCGTCTACAGTGTCTACGATGGACAACTCCGTAATAGGCGCACTGAAAGAGGAGACTACATTCGGTTTCAGCTACGATGCGGCCGGCAACCTCACGAGTGACGATATTCGAGATTAATGCTCCAGGAAGGAATTGCAGTACTCACTAATGCACTAAAATAATTATGAAGTACAAATTACTTATTTTGGCAATATTTATCGCCTTTGTCATGCAAGGGTGCATTTATATCCACATGACCCATCTTTCAGATGAGGATTTGGAGTGGGGGGATGTTTATGAAGTTGGTGATACGGTGTTGTTTGTCTCAAATTTGGGAAATAACGATATTATGACAGTTACTAAACAGTCTTTGTATAACAACCGGTGTCCTGTTTATTATAGTACGGGAAGTGGGCCTGATTATTATGCCAATACTGGATATCGTTATATAATACAACATAGACGAAGTGTCATTGATGGTCTTATCTCTTTTCGAAAAAGTATCACGGATTCTTTAGAGGTAATTTATATGTTAGGAATGCGTTTTTCAATCTCAGATTTAAATAGACACGACACTCATAGATTACTTAAAACATCTAAGTTTTGGCATAATAGTGAGTTGTATGACAACTGCATTATTGCAGACAGTAAAAATTCCGAATATCCAGATTACTGGGAAGAGAAAATAAAAAATAAAGTTGAGAAGTTTGTGTGGAGCAAAGAGTATGGGCTGATTTACTACAAGTTTGAGGATGGGGAGGAATTCTTCCGGGAAGATTTGATGCCCGACGCTTTGGCTTGCGATAATCAATAATTATGAGCATATCGACTTTCTGACATCTAAGGCTACATATATTAGAAATATAAAAAGGAATTTATGCGAAACAAAATTTTAAGTAGACTGTATGTGCTGAGTGTTTTAGGCACGTTGTTCTGGAGTTGTTCTTCGGAACCGGAGTATAAATATAATTTCCAGCTATATCCTCTCATGGACTGTCTGATGCATAACGGTTGGGTTGGATTAGGAGACAGCACTGCTGAATACACTCAGGATTCAATACTTTTCCGTGGGCTTAACGTAGAGGGAAAAAGTTTTGTGGAAGTATGCCGGATATATGGTAACCCATCAAGCTACTCATGCTATGAAACTTACTTCAGGCCTGAGATTTTTGATATTCCTGAAGTTTATCCGATTACTTATCATAAGAATCATATGTGCCTTATCAGGGCAACGTGGGATATCCCTAATGAAAATTGTGATGACATCCAGATGACTGTATTTTTTGAGAACGAAAGATATGATAGCAAGGCCATCTACGGTTATCAATTCAATTATAGCAATATTCAGCCATCAATGCCTCTTGCAAAATAAGATGCAGTAACTAACACGCAGTTCTATATAAATTAAAGATATGAACAGATTCATAATACTTCTTCTATTGGTGCTTGCCATCGGATGCAGACCAAGATATAATGAAAATCCGCCCCTTTCACCACTTGAAATATACAAAAATATGAATGACTGGGTAGAGCTTGACAGCACCCCCTATCCGAAGATAACATTTTTAAGTATCGGCGCTGACACTCTTAATTATACAAAGGCAGTAAGAAAGTATGGAGTCCCGGTATATGAGTTTTTTGATACGGTAATCCACGGTAACAATATCAAGACCGACCTTCCCGACTACGACCTGTATCCTATCACCCTGGAGCGGGATACCGTCTACGTGCGTCGGTGTTGGTGGTTTCTCTCATATCGCAGGATGGAGTATCTATATCTTGTGTTTGAGGAACATACCGACAGCCTTCCTGCCATCTACGGCTACATATATTAGAAATAAGTAACCGGTCGGAATTATTTTAATGTACATGCGAAACAAAATTTTAAATAGACTATATGTGCTGAATGTTTTAGCCGCATTGTTCTGTAGCTGCTCTTCGCAGCCGGAGTATAAACCGAATTCACAGCTTTATCCTCTCATGGACTGTCTAATGCATACAGGCTGGATGGGATTAGGAGACAGCACAGCTGAATACACTCAGGATTCAATACTCTTCCGCGGGCTTAAAGTAGAGGGTAAAAGTTTTGAGGAGGTACGCCAAATCTATGGGGCGCCGTCGAGTATTCACCGCTATGAAACTTTCTTCAGGCCTGAGATTTTTGATATGCCTGAGGTCTATCCGATTACTTATCATAAGGGTCATATGTTTCTTATCAGGGCAACGTGGGATATCCCTAATGAAAATTGTGATGACATACAGATGACTGTGTTTTTTGAGGATGAAGGATATGATAGCAAGGCCATCTATGGCTATCAATTCAATTATAGTAATATTCTGCCACCGAGGCATCTCGCAAAATAAAATACTATAACTAACAAGTAGTTATAGCACAACCGACTGATAATACTAACGACGAACTATGAACCGTACTAGCGTAATAATCGGCCTATTGATGCTGCTGACTTCAATGAGCGGCTGTAAGGATACCCGAAGTAATCGCGAAATCCTTGAAGATATTTACAAAGATTATACTCTTGCACAATATATGAGGGAAAACCTATGGAAAGGATTAGGTGACAGTGACATCATATATTCTCCTAATTTAGTTCTTTATAATGAGCTTGACATACAGGGTAAAAGTTTTAAAGAGATTGAGAAAAAATACGGTACTCCATTAAAGATATACCCTGATACTTTATATCATGGCATATCAGTCCGGAACGGATGGCCCTCTGCAATATATCCCATTGCTTATCAGCGAGATTCTGTACCGATTCTAATTTCATATTGGTATTTTGAAAATGATATATCAATGACCATATATTTTGACAATGATTCGGTAAAAATTACAGAAGTAGTTGAAACTTAAGTTAATATAACGAATTATCAAATACAAATGAATCGCCAAAGCGTTCATTATAAAACTATTATACCATGAACGTATTGGCGATTCTCA
>Ga0209694_1000648_pt1 | contig 50723 bp, 71 predicted proteins | sample GluameincwithD2O_FD_187499 | JGI IMG/M metagenome (GOLD analysis project Ga0209694, IMG submission 187499) | Mouse cecum microbial communities from Vienna, Austria - Glucosamine amended microcosms incubated with D2O (SPAdes) (version 2) | ecosystem: Host-associated > Mammals > Digestive system >... | reverse complement strand
TATTATCAGAATGTTTTATATCTGTATTTATATCTGTATCAATAGGTACACGCTCGCGTGATTTTGCAAAATCGCAGTTTGAATTTTGTGAATCTGCAAACTGCATTTTGTGAGATTGCAAAATGGTAGTTGCTTTGTCTGACAAGGCGTACCAGCAGGTTCTATCATAAGGATTATCATTATAGTTCCCCTTAATAATCAACCCTTGATTCACAAGATTTTGGAGTACTCTGACCATCTGGTCTTTCGTGATATATGGGTGGAATTTTGTCAGCCCTTCTATGGAATTGTACGTCCAATATCTGCCGTCGTGGTAATGTCTATTCTCGGATTCATTAGTTTTTACCCAAAAAGCGATATTCGAGAAAACTATGGATTCTCGCAATCCATAGTCTTGTGCTAACTCGGAATCAAATGTATGAATCATTCATTACTTCTCCTTATCTCATCTATCGCGGAATCCACGCAAGTGTGAACTCTATCCATAAGGGCTTGTCGTTGCTCCTCGATGTTGTCTTCTGGGTCTATGTCTATATCCTCACGATATTCTTCCTTAAAGTAGGCTCCGTTGATATTGACTGTCAGGGTGGACTGATAGGACATATGAGTTATCCTCATTTCTTAATCCTCCTGACAACAACTGCGTATGAAGTTTTTTCAGACATATAAGGTGCCACATCTGTACCTTGCACTTCGCCTCTGTGCATAGCGTCTTCAAGTACCGTGGTGTCTATATATCGCTTGGTTTTAATCGGGTCTTCGACTCCCATTTCTTCCAATCTGATAATAAGCCCTTCTTCATTAAGTTGTACAGATTTTCGAACCTGTATCTGAGCCTTCGCGATATCACAGACATACGTTAAGTCTTCTCGGTCTTCCAAGAACGTTCTGATTTTGGATTTCATATTATCCAACTCTGCTCCTTGTTTGTCATATATCTCTTTCTTTGCAAGATATTCTTCAAGAAGTTTCTCGAAATCTTCATTTGTTGACGGAGTAACCGCCTCGTTAAGATTTAATCTCATTTGCTACTATACCTCCATTGTTATTCTGCTATCTGACGCAATCTCTTGCGTTTGTCAAGGCAAATCTTTATACTCTAAATAACTTGTGCATTGTTAAGCCTTGAGTTACTTATCACCTAAAGATTTACGACCTGCGATTTCTTTACCTCTACGTCCCCAAGAGTGCAGAGCGTTATATTCAGCAAAGGGTTTATCACCTAAAGACTTTCTAAATCTTCTAAATTGCTCAATTGTCTCTGGTGTGGGGTCCCATAGTCTTACGCCCTTAATTGTCTTGTATATGGGTACAGGCTCTTCAAACACGGTGCCTTTGGGCCCTTCCCCCTCAAACCACCATACCCATCTTTTGATTGTCTGCACTGACACATCTAAAGATTTTGCGATGTCGTTCATAGTGAATTTTCCGTCTATCATTTCTTCCACACTAACCCCTTTACTCTTTTGCTCGGGTCGAGAATAAGATTTACTCGTTCAAATAAATCTGACCCGAGTTTAATCTTATGAGCATCCGTAGGCGGTAGTCCTGCAATAGTGAAAGCACGGGGTTTCATATTATCCTGTGTTCTACCTATCCACACTTCCGCCGCATACACGCTCTTTAGCCCTGTGAATTCTCCGAGCATTCCAACCCTGACCCAATAAGGTCTGAATGGCGGAACACAAACTACTCTTGGCTCCAACTTGCTCGGGTCAGTCTTCGCTACCTTATTACTCATATCTTTAACGTAACCTCCAAGACAATTCTTTTCTTAGTAAAACCTGTGATGTCTACTGCTATGTGGGTCAAGTACTTCAACCCACACTCATTCTGCATTTCTTTGGCTATACCTATAACCTCTCTATCCGTCTTGGTGTCGTGGCTATATGTTAAGCCCTTGATATTTTTCTTGGCTTTAACCAAGGTCGGAGATAGGTATAAATCTACGAAATCTCTCCTGTCTGCATAATACCTTGCTGTCATATTCTAATCCTCCTATATTTGATATTCTTTCAGCATTTTAGCGATTTCCTGTGAAGTGAAATTATCCAAACATAACCACCCACAATAACTACGATAAGATATGTCTTCCCATATCATTTGAAGCGTCTCTAAATCTGCGGATTCGTTTAGATATTCTTTGGCTATATTCTGAAGATGTATCAAGTCTTGACGCTTTTCCTCAGAAACAGCCGGTTTATATATCAACATTCTGAACCTCCTGTATGTATTACTACCACATTATACTCGTGATTACGCACGAATGTACATTCACGACAGTAGAAAGTCTACCAATTTTTCCTTCCTGCCTTCGGGTATTATCCCGTCTACAAGAAGGTCTGCTAATTCGCCTTTATCCGTGATAAGTTGGTGTATCCTCTCGTCTATAGTCCCTTTGGTTATCAAAGTTCCTATGTTGACCGTTCCAGTTGTTCCTATTCTGTGGGCTCTGTCTTCACACTGCTCTTTGACTCCACGATTCCAAGGCTCGTCCATAAACAGAACATTCGTAGCCGCCGTAAGGGTTAAACCTACACCCATCGCACTAATCGTGCCTATACAGACTTTGCACCCTGGGTCTTGTTGAAATCTGTTGACTTCTTGTATTCTTCGAGCAGAATCTACTTCACCTGTAATGTATGCTGGATTAAACCGTGAGAGCCTTTGGAGAATTGGTTGAGTAACAGATGTCCAATTACTAAACACAATGCACTTAGAGCCAGAAGAAACCTGTTCTTCCACTAATTCTTCAAGTCTATCAAGTTTAGCGGAACATTGGATTTCACTACTAAGAATTCCTGTCCACCCTGTGGCTTGTCTAAGGCGTATCATCTCAGCCAGAGGATTCTTAGCCACTCTAACTAAGTCTATCTTTTCTTTTATCTGTCTATATACATCATCATAGACTGCTTGTTGCTCTTTGCTCATTTCAACATAGTGAACCTTGTGTAGTTTAGGTGGCAAATCGAGAACATCTTTCTTCAGACGTCTGAGCATATTACCTGATATAATTGAATGTAATTCGTCCAGGTTTCTCCACCCATTGATATTTCCCAACCAATCTTTGGTAGTGTATCTTGACACAAATCCACTCTGGGTGTCCTTGACAAGACCCATAAATTTTAGAGGTACGTAACAATCCGTTGCCGCGTTCAATATCGGAGTACCTGTCATCGGTATGCGTCTACCGTTTTCAATACGCAATAACGCAGACCCTTGGTTGCTATTAGGATTCTTAGCCTTGTGTATCTCGTCTACCGCGATAAGTCCAATACCTCCATTGCTCGCTAATTCATTGAGTTTGTCTGCGATTATATACCTCTTAACAAGTCTACGACTGCCGTCCTTCTTAGGTTTACCCATAGGTACTCGTTTGACAAATCTAAGGGTTTCCACATTCGTGATAAGAAAGAATTGAGGGATATCTTCTAAGTGACATAAATCCCAATACCTATCTTCATTTCCGCCGACGTAAGAATCTTTAGACCGTTTCTTATAGCGAGTACCTAGTACGAAACTATCTTCATTCGTGTGCGTCTTAACTTCTTCAACCCAATTCCATTTCACGGCATTATCACAGCAGACTATCAAGGCGTGTTTTATCTTGCCCTGTGCTTTCAATGCACACGCTATATCCAAGATTTGTTTGGTTTTACCTAAGCCTTGTTCATCACCTAATAAGAAACATTCGTGATTTAACCCAAAGAAAAATCCATCAAGCTGATGTGCGAAAGGCTGAGTTTTGAACTCAAACCCTTCAGGTAACTCTCTTGTGGATTCATCTGTATAATCAGGTATACTCACAACGACTTCTTCTTGGAATGTAGAGGCCTTATCAAGAATATCTTGGAGTTTGGATTGAGGTACCTCCCAATGGTACTGCCACTCACCCTCGCTATGATAGAATCTCAGAGGTAGTGCTCTAAAGAAATCTAGCCAGCCTTGACGATTGCCCGCGATATTGCAGAAACAACTCTTCATATCGGCTATCCTTTGAGATTTCGTAATTGTAACTCTCATTCAGACGCCTTCTCCTTAAACATTCGAGTAATTTCCATAACATCTGGAGATACTCTGTCCGCTTTTTTTAGAGGCAAACCGTCAATTCGAGTGATATGGTCATATGCAAAGGGCTGACCTTCTTTTTTCTTGACTATCGTGAGACTATGAACGGCTACAAGTAGTCTGTGTGAATCCGAATGAGCCAGAAGAATTGCCCAACACGACTTCTTATCAAAGTTAACAAGTTGGTACTTCTGACCCTTGAACACCAATTGGTTTGAATGCATAATTAGCCTGAATTCTATCTCCTCCGGATTTGTGAGTTTATCGCCTAATGCGAACACGGTTCTGAACATATTTAATGCCCTCCTGTATGTATTACTACCACATTATACTCTGATTCTTTAGATGGTGTTAAGTCATCATAAAACAACGCCCATTTCTGAGCGTTGCGAGATTTAGGTGATGCCTGGCATTTCCTATGGCATAAAGTAATTACGCATTAGGGTTAATTGAAGCCTTAGACGTCCGGACGTCCGTTAGTCTTCTTTAGGACTGTCACTTGTTTTATCTCAGTAACTGTGTCTACTGCATCTATCAAGTTAGGTTTATCTTGCTTCTCTTTTATCTTGGAATCTGCCTTATCTAAGACTTCACCCAAGCCTGAACCGTCAATAGCCTTCTCGATATCTTCAGGTTTCTTCTTAGTTATCTTAGCCACAATACCTGATATGACTTTTTTGAGACCTTTATCCCAGACGTAGTTGTAAGTCAGTTGCTCAGCGGCTACAAGTCCTACCCATTTTTCATAAGAGCAATTCTTAATACCGCCCGGTAGTATCAATGCGTAGTAGATAAAGAATACCGCTGTGCATATGACAATAGATATCAGTATGTAAATCCAGGACATCACATTTGATGGTTTAGCCTTGGCTTTTATAGGCCATTTTATCAATTCAGTTATAATCAGAGCGATAACTGCCATAATCACCAATTCTAAAGGCTGCTTCAAGACAAGTATGAATTCTGTCTCGCCCATATACCTTATACCTCCTTTCCGTTACTCACGGGTATTTCTGAATAATCAGATTCTGTTGCGAGTAGGCACCTGATAAACTTTCGGGAGTTCTAAAGGAACTTCTTCAGATATCTCAGCCTGCTCTTGCTCGCCATCTTCGGGTTTAGTAACCTGAGTTTCTTCGAGTTCGGATAATCTTTTCTCAATAGCCTCTTTCTGGGCTTTTAAAGAATTGATTTCTTCACGTCTTTGAAATTCGTCTTTGGTTACTACCTCATCTGGGTCGTGGTGGTATATTTCAACCAATCCGTTCTCAGTCAAGTAAGCACGCATACTATCACCTCCTTCTAGATTATTTATCACAATGGTATAACGGTATCTACCACTGATATGTTACTTTGTAGCCTTCTGTTACTTGCAACAACACCTGCTGCCATAGATACACTAGAACTAGCTGACGCCCCCGTATACGTAGAATAGGTGCCTCCTATCTCTATAGATGTATCTGTTCCTATAGAATACACCCTAGATATAGTGAAAAGCCTGTTATCTTGTGTGTCTGTAAGTCCTCCTGTCGCAGATACACCTGCACTATATGAGTTAATGAGGTTGTGGAGTGTAACCCTGGTGAATCTTGTAGGGCTGTCATTTATAATCCGCAGACTTGCTGAAAGAGTTATAGTCGAACCTGAACTTGTGAGTAGGATATCGTGTATATATTTCTGACTGCCTCCTCCTGAGGATTCTGAATAATATCCAATTATAGTTACCTCCAAAAGATAAGCCGACGCGAGTTGAAGTTGACCCTTAGCGTCATAGAAGCAGAAGTAGCCGTTATTGAATAATTGCACATTCAATACAGGTTGTTTATTAGTCTCGCTCACAGGTGTCATATTTGATTGTGCTAGAGTTAGAGATGTCCTAACTTCACTACTAGAACTATCCCAACCTACCATCACTCCGCCGTACAAGTCACCTAGAAGCGTCTTTACTCGTAATTCCAGCATAAAGCATTTCTCGAATGCATCTATATCTTCTACTTCTACCTGCACAAAATTACCATTCATCGATAGCGTCTTACCATTATAGGTTTTCTTGACTGTTTTTATGGACCCTGCCGCATCTATACCATCAATTCCATTCTTAGCCCTTACATTAAAGGTATCTACTGAATTATCTGTTTTCAATACCCTTACAGGTGTCACGGTGTAACCCTCAGACTGTGAAGGGGGTTGACTAGATATTGAAGATATTCCAATCCCGTCTGTGCCGTCAGTCCCATCTCTACCTGGATTTCCTCTAAGGGCGGGTACATTGAACGAGAACGACAACCTCGTACCTGTATCTGTCTGTTGCGGTGTAATCTGTATAGAAGATATAGGTGTTTGCCCAGGTTCAAATACCGTAGTGCTGACGTTGACATCACCTATCGTAATCTCAGGTATAGGTAGTACAAAATACCATTTCATATGATACGTGTGAATTCCTTCACCGTGGTCTTCTTCCGTCATATACAGAAGAATATTGCCAGGATAATTGATAGTCTTGACACCGTCCGGGGTATTTATGGATACACTTCCGTCAGGTTGTACAAAATATGTTTCAGTACTATCAACCTCGATATCTGCCGCCCCTAGGTGGTTATAGAGGTATTGCAGATTTTCAAGAACCTTGTTATAGGCTGACGCATACACACCCTCTATAGACGTATATCTATCGGGATTTATATTGCCCAATTCCACCCAAGGTGGATTAAGATTCCAAGCCATTAGTTATATTCCTCCCATTTGTAGTTATAATTCCTTATACTGACTATAAGGCTTATTCGTTATTGTAGGGTTATGTACTCATACAGGTTATAATTTGAGTATAGGTAGATTTGCATTTCTTTCTTGCAGATATAACGATATACAAATCATTATCTACTCTATTCCCGAATTTATCATATATTCTGCAGAAATCGCCTATCTTTATAAACCTGTCAATCACCTTAAACTCAAATTCACATATTCTTCTACCGTGCCTAAAATTAGATATTATCTTCGTGGTATTATAATCTATGATTGATTGGTCTCCACCTATCACGTGACGGGTAGCATCAATATCCATAAAAATACTATCTTGGTACTGATAAGGATAGTCAGGTGATAAGCCTTTCTCAAACGGAACTTCTTCTTGATTTAATCTGGTTGAGAACACAGATAATGTGTGCGAGGTACTAACATATCGAGTAGCCCAGGACTCTTTATCGTAATCTACGAGTGTTCCTTTATTATAGTATTGTCGTGTCTCCACTCTTATGATATAATCTATCTTAACTGAATAAGGGTCCCAATTAGAGCCTGGGTTATTCCAGTCTACTACATTGCCTGATTTATCTACCTTATTGTAACCAAAAAATTCATCACTCGGTCCGAATTCTTGCTCACTCGTCTTGCCGAAACTACCTGGCAGTCGATTGACAAATCGGGTATTGTCCCACATCATCTTTATAGTATCTGATAAGTCATTATATCCGATATTAGCCCTAGGTATATCTACTGCATTGCTTGTGGTATTACCTGAAGACCAATCAAAAGTCAGTATCGCAGGACCCCGAGGTTTAAGACTAGAATCCCATATAGGCATAACAGGCGTCCTCCAATTCGCGTTTCCCCCGGATGCAGGGGCGTATGACCAACTACCATCATTATTTCCAGATGCGAACACGGCTCCCATCGCAGGTGAACCTGATGCGGCATTTGAACTAGATTGTTTCGGTGATTGTGCCTTATATTTATTGTATACGGAATTTCCTGATTGCCTGTAGAGTTTCGCTTTATGTGATACCTCCGCCCTCACAGTTACGAAGTCAATAAGCGTCTTAAATGATATAATCTTACTACCTACCTGATAATAATTCTCACCTCTTCCTACGTATAAGATGTAATCAAATATAGTCTGCCTTGGTGTGCCCCACCCTCCTGCTATTCTAGGGGAACTCTCTGGACTAGAAGGTATATCCTCTACTTGACCTATCAAATCCTGCTCTACCCATTTCTGCCAAAGGGCTTTACCAGATACCTGAGTAATCTTGTTCTTATAAGTCTTATCCAATGTCAGGTATGTGTATTTTTCCGGGGTTATATCAAATATTGTTGACATTCTATCCTCCTATTGTGCCCAGGCTGTCTTAATACAAACCAACCCTTGGGTATTAGTGTATATTCTACACATCGTCACGATGCACATCGCTTCAAGTAGATTATAGGCATTATCAAATGCTCCTGCACTATTTGGGAATGTGTATAGCCTCAACTCTTGCTCCGTCTGAGATACAAAATTGGCATTCGGTACGCCTCCGTCCCAATCCACATAAGCATAGTCTACCCCTTTAACCCATCTGAGTTCTGAGAATATCTTCTCAAATGCCTCCAGCCCTGTACGTTGTGCTAAGGTATAGCCTGTTAATTGAATCTGCTTTAAATCTTGTAGCCTATCAGTTAACTCTAAAGATACCAAAGGGGTATTCTCGTCTGTTTTCCAACTCAAACTCTTAAATGACCCTACTAATACAGGGTATACAGACGTACCTGGATTGACTATTTCTGAGGCATATATATTTACATCTAACTTATCTTGAAGCAGGTCATTTTCAATCAATGTCTGAAATTCGTAATTCATATTATAGATTTTCAAAGTGCCTGATATAGAAGACAGCCCAAATCTTAATTCCGTAGGTACAGGTCTATCCTCATCTTCAATATCCACTTCTTTCAATTCACTCGGTCCGTATTCTCCTACATATCCTGCACGTATACTAGTGATTTTGGCTACCGAATTAGCCTTACTCCATTTGGTTATAATTATTGATATTTCCGTGGTTACATCAGGCACCTTAACTATAATCATATAGCGGTTATTATTTCGCACTGTGGTAGCAGAATCTGTAGATAATCTCCACTCTGTGGCATATTCGCCTGCAACAGAATCAAATACAATCGTCATATATCTTAAGGCTGCGACACCAGATACCGTAAGTTTTATTTCTTGAGGCGTTGCGAATGCGTAACCATTGCCTGTATCCACAGTCCCACTCAATTCATTGCCATTCCAACCCGGATACCCTTCATCTGGGAATAACTTATAATCCCCGTTCAATAGAGTGCCTACATCTTTACCATTTACAACGGAACCTCCGTTAAGGTATAAACCCTTAAAGCCCTTAGTCTTGTCAAATCGCTGAACATCACCTATCGAGGATACATTATTCTGCTGACTAGACTCGGGTATTAGATTTATATTCGAGGGTACATATTCTATTTCTACATACGCTTGAAAAGCCATAAATCCTCCGACCTAATCTCTTGCATTTGTCAAGGCGTTTACCTTGAGTTGTATAAGTTATTTACTTCTACAATCTTACCTAACTCTCTTGTTATATTCAAGCCCTGATTTTGTAAGATACACTTCTCCATACATTATTTTTCGATAAAGGACAATCTTACACCATCCCAATAGTCCTGCCCTGCCACGTCTATGATATAGGAACCTGTGATTGTAGGTCCTACGTAGCAATTCATAGTCCTCATTTGCCCCGACATATCCATATAACTCACAGATATGTTCTGAGTGACTTGGAATGACGCATTATTCTTATACACCAGATTTAATCTTTGAAACAACGCCCCGAGCCAAGCCACCGGGAGTTTATTCCAAGTAACTTCTAATTTCGCTTTCCTATTCAATATAGTTGGTAATGATTCTGGCAAATCCCCACTCTGAGTTCTTTCTGCATCATCGTGAGTGGTCTCGAAGGTCACTGAATACTTAATAGGGTTAGCCCTCGCATCTTCTGGGTCGGTTGTGTTGAATATTTCTTGCAGAGTTGCTCCTGCTATACGTAGAAATCCACTACTGTCTCGATTTATCATTAAATCCACCCCCTTCTTTTCCAATCATCGTGTATATCTTCTGAGGTTGCTTTGGCTATCTCTCTACCGTTAAGATTTATCACGGTGTCTACTCGGGTTGCTCCTCCACCACCATTCTCGACAAGGTATTCTGCAAGGTCTTCTTTGGTGTCATTCCATTCTGGGCTATTACCTAAAGGGATAACTGCCTCGTGGTATACACCTTCGCCTATTGTAGCAGTAGTGGCTTGATTGACAACACCACCTCTAGCCATCTTATTCTTAGATGCTTGCTGATTCATTATTACTCCGAGGGCAATCGCTCCGCCTACAATCGCTAACGCTCCGATACCTAGAGTGACAAGTCCTATCTTAGTAGCCAACGACGCATTATGGAGCCATTCAGCCGCCGTAGCCTTATGAGTAGACGCTGTATTGACATTCTGGGCAGTGGTATTCGTACCCAATGCGGCACTCTCTTGTCCTGCGGCAGCCGCACCTTGTGTTCTAGCGGTATTTTCTGCAAGTTGAGCCTCAAGGGCTGCCAACTCTGCCTGAGTATTCTTTATCTGTTGAGCCCTGAGTAGTCGTAAAGCCAATGTCAGTATACCTACCAACCCTGTCAAGGTGGCTACAACTAACATCACATTGTTGAATGTCTGCTCCATCTTCTGTAAATCTGTGGTAGTATCATTCAGCCCTGCTTGTAAGTCACCTAGACCTTCAAGGTATGAATCTATCCACTCGCTACTCTTGTCGGAGGAAAACTCCTCTCCCATACCTTCGATGGAAGTAGATGACCCAGAGCTTCTAAGGGTGTTTATCTCATCAATACCCATAAGCCCAGTACGTGCATCTTCGAGTTTCTCGGTAGCTGCTATCTCGTCCTCGATTGCATCCGTGGCACCTTCTGTTGACTCTGAGACACTATCTTGAGATTTCTTGAACACAGATGCGGCAATCAATGCGAATGTCAATATTGAGGTACCTAAGAGCATAAACCCTGTCGCAGCCTTGACTGACCCTGTAAATATCGAGGTTAAACCTTTCACTATTGAAGGAGCGAATGCTACGAATGCGGCGCCCCCCACAACAACGTAGGTTACCCCATCTCCCATCATTTGGAGTCCTTGGAACCCATCTGTGGCGGTTGTGGCGACCGTAGCCATAAAATCAATCAACGGAGTTGCTACTGCGAGCAAACTTCCTATTGAGGTCTTTAGATTATCTGTACGAGCCTCTAATTTTCCGAGACGTCCTTGCAAAGAATCAGCAGATTCTCCGAAGGTAGCATCTACCTGAGTCATTGTTTCTATCAAGGCTATTTGAGTACGTTCATTCTGAGTTAATTCTTCCCATTGACGCCCATTGGCTAATTCTTTGAATGTATCAGTCAACTCCAGATACTCTCTTCGAGTGTCGATACCCAAATCCCTAAATGCTCCAAGATTTCCTCTTATGAGTTGTTGGTACCTATTGCTTATTTCTTCTGTTGACCTACCCGTGGCGCCTGTTATCCGTTCTATCTGCTGAATAATCTTAGTGGATACATTCGCGATTGTTGAGTTGCTATCCACGATATTCTTCAACATAGTTGCGTATGTGGAGCCCGTTGACAAGATAGCCTTTTCACTTATATTCAGAGCATTCGTGTAATTCTTAGCGAAATCTTGAATTATATCTGAACTCTCGCCTAGAGTGTAATTCAAGGACGTAACCGCTGTATCCACCTCAACGATATTTGTCCAACTTGACTTTATCACAGATGACACTACTCGGAAGCCTAAAAATTTAGCCACCACACCATTTAAGGCATTCTCGGTCTTTTTCCCCTCTTTCGTAGCCGTAGCACCCATCTGAGATAATTTCTCTTTGAGTGCATCTATCTGTTTTTGGATATCTTCAGCGGAATCTGCCGCTTGATTAGCCTTACGGGTGAAGGATTCAATATCCAAGTCAAGTTCCGTACTAATCTTCTTAGTGGTTTCTTCTGCCATTGGATATACCTCCTTTCTTTATATTCTTGAGTATAGCGGTTTTCTTTTTCAAGTCCTCTACACTCACTTCCGTGTGTTCCTCGTAAATCTTTCTTATGATATTTTCTGGAAATCCTAAACGTCGTTGCTTCGAGAACAATGCTGAATAATACCCAGTTAGCACAGCATTCTTGTAATCATCCTTTACTCGTTGAGTGTTACGTTCCAATTCACACTCATTCCAAGCGTTCGCGTACTCAAAGAACTCTTGCATTGACATCTTCCATATATCCAAGGGTGGAAGACCTACCTTAATGCCTTCACGTAGGAACACAGAAGTATTAAGGTAGCCTTTCTTGTCGAATAACTCTATCGTTCTTACTTTTTGTTTATCCGATTTAGCATTCGAGCTCTCTGCTCTTCCACCCTCTGCAGGTTTTTTAAGATTGTTTCCTCTATCTCGTCTTCGGTCTTACCTGGATACTGCAAGGACACGAGCAACTTATCGTACATCTGAACAACCTCTGTGTAGTTGATATTATTCGTGTCAACAAACTGCAAGAAGTCCAATATAGCCTGGTCTTGTGGGATGTTTGAATTAGCCTTAGCATACGCAAGAGCCAGGATATCCAACATATCTGCCAATAGGGCTGTACATACGCCTTGGCTTGAATAACTACCTGCTACCACAGCCATAAAGGACTTCTTCTTAGCCTGCTCGATAGCCTTGATAGTTCCGAGCGAGCAAGAAAAGTTCAATGTCACATTTCTTATAGGGTACTCCATATAGTCCTCCTATTAGGCATCCTGACCTGTCACTGTGAATATCTTTTCATCGGTAGCAGTCAATTGAGTATCGCCTGAACCTGATGTCAATGTCACCACGACCTTGAACCTAGTACCGTTTGCGACATCCTGTGTGAACATAACAAGGTTTTCCTCCATAGTTATACCTGCGATATCATCACCTGCCTGAGCAGGTTCAACGGCATAAGTCGCCGTAGCGGATTTCGGTGTTTTCTTAATAAGAATTTCCTCTGCGTCCGCAATCATATCAGATTCGTTGAGTATCGTGACAGCAGGTCCTAATGAATTCTCATGTACAAGGAACAATTCAGATGCGCCTTGTCCTGTGAAACTCAATTCTGCTACGCCTGGCGCTGATAACGAAACACTCCAATCACTTATCACAACCGAACCTTCATACCCGTCGATAACAGGTTCTTCCTGATAAATGATTACTACGTGAATCTTCTTACCCTTCTTATACGCTGCGAATAATCTTTCTTGAGCGCCCTCTTCCGATATATCTGCAATTCCGCTAAATGACATATTCCAATCCATCGACATAGCAGTTTTCTGTGGGGTGCTACTTCCGAGACAATTTCTTGTATCAATGTCCATTGAAGAACTAAGGCTCGCATCACCCAAACAAGGTATTGCCATCGCTTGCGACTCGCCTTCAATTCTGAATAATACAGATGCCTGTTCACTCTTATACATAGTTGGTTACCTCCCAAATAAATTTTTGATGTTTTCTATAGTGCTCACTATCCCTCTAAGGAATTCAAGTAAGGGTTGTGGATAGAATAGAATCAATACAATCAATGCTACCCACCAGAATTTCATAACCTTCTTGGTTATGCGGTATATACCATCCAGAAATGCACATATTATGTCTGCAATATGGATAAATATCCTCGACAGTGCACTTCTTTTTCTCGGCTTTGTCTCGTCTGCAGGTGCATTATCTGCCTTATCTTTTTCTTCGGACATACGCACCTCCATTAAAGTCTTGTATAAAGTCTAAGTCTGAGAATGTGAAAGGAATATTTTTAACATCTGCGATGTTCTGGTCATCTATATTGAACAAATCCATCTGGTCGAATACCACGCCTTTCAACACTACTCTTCTTAGATTATATTCATTGTTATCACTCTTAGCAGTGCATTCAATAGATATTTGACTGTCCCTGCCTGTGCGGAGTAAGTCTTTTAGGTCTTCTCCAAACACTGCATACATTTCATATACAGATAACTGTCCGGAGCCTGTTGCTCCTGTGGTGACATCACGCGAGAACATACGCCCTAAGCAAAAGTATTGCATCTTGGTTTTTACCACTGACGCTGTAAGACTCACGCTCATATTGATGGCTATTTCTTGACCTTTACGGCGTATTTTGATATTGGCATTACTCGTACTTATCGTACTTTGAACTCTATACACACTAGCCATTGCTGTCCTCCACGAAATACTCAATCTCGAAACTCGCGAGTGTATGTAGAACATTGTCCACAACCTGATAAGAAAAATCCGTAAATCTTATGATATTACCATTATAGTTGACTGTACCCATCTGGGTAGATAATTCTTGATATTTATCTGCGAATTCGATTTTAAGCCCACCTTCATCGCTATCGTCACGTACGATATACGATATATCCAAATTACCTGTCATTCGATAACGCTTATCTGTAACCTTGCGGTTTAATCCAGGTACACAGAATAATACGAAACTCTTATCAGGTAGGTGCTGTTTGATAGCCTCTACATATACAGGTGTATCTGGGTAGATTTGACCAAGACGTACGGACGCTCCTGCAAGTATCATTTGCATAGGTTTTTCAACTACCATACCTTCTTAACCTCCTCTACAATTTTATTCACTGCATTTGGTATATCTTGTGCCTCAGACACCTTAAGGCTTGAGGTCATCATATACCTTCCGGGCACATACCCAATCGTTGCTCCTGATTTATCTCTTATTCTGTGCCCATATTCTACATAGGGAGCATATTCTACGTTATTGTAGACAACGGTTCTTAACGTCCGTTGTCTAATTATCTGCACAGGTGATTGAGACCATCTTAATCTCAACTGTCCACCTATCGGGACTTTCTTTACGAAAAAGTGGACATATTTCCCGTCTCGAGTATAGAACTCCACTTCATTGGAGTAATTACCTACCGGGGTATTAACTTTCGTTCTCGCAAGATGTGCCGCTCCTACTTGGTACCAAATCTTCTTGGCTACATTCAATGTAACATCAGGCAGTTTTCTTAGGTCGTCTACAAGTGATGAGAACGAACCTTCGAGTACCCTGTCTTGCTTATTAGACTCCCAATCTTTCATTCATAACCACCTCCAGGTGACTATCATAAATCAAGGGTTTACCTGCGAGCAATCTAAATGTCTGTTTCTCGCCTGTGGAGTTTCCATTACGTACCAGAGTAACGAAATCACCCTCAATTAAATCCACATCAGGGTCTGCAAATATCTTAAGGCTTGAATTACTCTCCTTATGTGTAGATAAATTAGAAATAGAAGGATATCCGTTGATACTCATTCGACATTCCTTCCCTTCCAATATGACTACTCTTTTCTGCTCTGTGATATGCGTATTAGGGTCAGTGTATTCACCCTCACGCTCTATGGTCATCGTATCCGTATAGAACAACTCGTGGAACATCTTTTTTCTGAGTTCAACGGTGGCATCAAATGGGTTTATTACTGCCATTATCGTATACCTCCTCTCCCTCATACTCATCGTCATCATTCCAGAATAGCCTTCTGAATCTATTCAACTGACCCGAGTAACTCGTTACCTGAGCATCCAGACTACGGATAACGGAGTTCTTAAAGTCTACAAATGTGAAGTTAGTATCTCCCATCTTTACACTCCCAAGAGCACCGCCTACCGCAGAACCTGGATTTCTCATCTTATCGGCCTCAAACAATGAATCTACAGCCATATTAGCCCAGACGTAATTCAGTTGCACCGGGATATTAAACCTTGGCTTAGGAAGATTACAGTAATTCCGTATCTGGTACTCTGCCTCCTCCATAGCCATAGTTATCTCGACGTCCGTGAATTTATCGGCAGGTATTTTCGCTTTGATTATGTCTAAGACCTTTGCCATCGGACTACTCCTTATACATTGAATTGACCGTAGATGTCCGCGCCGTCACCTTCAGGCAACATACCTGCAGGGTCGTCTTTCATATCAGCTACCTTGATGGTGTAGACACTGTCCATTCTCTCGAATGACGGCAATACGATTTGAGATACACTCGTGATAATATTCACAGGCAAACTCTCTTTCTTGGTCAATACAGCAATACCTACGCCTGTGATAGCCACGTCGGCGTCTACATTGCCTGCCATAAGGTCTGCCTCTTCAGGGGTCGTACCGTAATAGGTGTTACCCAATGTGCCTTCTGGGAGCAACGTGATATATCCATTTGGATAATATTGTCTGTCTTGTCTGAGAGGCTCTTCTGTCTTGTAAATCTTGTCGTTGAGCGTAAATCTGATGCCGATTTTTCTGAAGAGGTAATTCTCCAAATCTGCGTCCGTAATAATCGCATTCGGATTTTCCGGATTGAGGTCGTTCTGGATCTGCTTGGATGCAAGCAAGAGTGCCCACGTCGCTGACGTCATAATACCTCTCGTAATTCTTGTACCTTTAGTCATCTGAGCCTTACGTTTCAAGAAAATCAAGTCAAGAATTGGCCTACTATTCTCGGTATCACTCCAAGCAGGTCCAAATCCTGGTACATTACTCTCAGTCAAGTCGAACGTGTTCTTGTCTGCCCATTCACCCGTCGGGTCATAGTTGTAATCGTAGTTCGCTGTTATGCCTGACTCATCCGGGGCTTGAATATGAATACGTCCTTCTACAAGCAAAGACATTCTCATTCTTTCCGGAACTACGTCTGCACCTGCAACGAGTTGTGCCCTGTCGTCAAGAATCTTATCAAGTTCTTGTTGCAGGTACGGTACATTGTTGGCGCCTTGGAACTTAAGAATTTCTTGTCTGTCCTTCTCGCCAAGTCTCATAGCCTCTCTAAAGAACGGCATTTCCGTTTCAATTCTGGACAAGCCAATTCTGTCACGGATTGTTGGTTTTGCATCAAATGCACTCGGCATCAATGATACAGGAACAAGGTTATAACCCTTGAACCACGCAAGGTCAAGTCCGAGTTTTTTCTTTCTTGGGAAAAGTGCTTCGCCGAGCATAGGAAGTTCATTGCTATAGATTGTCTCATCTACATATCCTACGATAGCAGACGCACTTACCAAATCATAAATCGAATCCATTATCTGTTCCTCCTATTAGTTTGAATTATCGGATACGTTATCCTGTCTGTTGGTATTCGGGAGAACTATAAGAATCTTGTTCGATGCCTTATTGTTAACGAACGCCGCCGCATCGATTTCCAATTCTGCTTGTCCTGCCGCAAATGTACCTGTAAAGTTTATAGCGACTGTTCTGCCATCTGGGGTCATCTCGATGTCACTCATTGTAAGGTTAGTCATACCCGCGTTAAAGGTTATCTGCTCTGCTGTCGGGGCACTCTTGAATCGAGTTCCTGATACTTGAAGTACAATCGTACCCCGTTGATTTCCTACCTTCAAGTCGTTGAATCTTATATTTATCAACGTAGTCTTGAGTGGGAAGAAGTTTATCATAGTCAGTGCCTCTTGTGCCTCTGGTATTGGTGCCTCTGGCATCTTGTGTACCGAGAAAAATCCGTGTACAACGATTGCCGCTTGTTGGTCACCATTCGTTACGTCATAGTCATTAAGGACTACGCCTACCGCTGTGTCATCGTTTGCCGGGAATATCGTTCCAGCCTTGACTATTTTCTTACCACCTTCTGCAACTGCTAAAGAACTGCCTTTCGACAATCTATAGGTAAATGCCACATAGTGGTCAGGAAACATCAAGACTTGTTTCGAGGTAATGCCCGTCAAGTTCTGACTGTCAAATTTCATTGCCATTTTGGTTTCCTCCAATTATATTTTCTATTTCTTACCACCGAAGAACGCATCAGCTGCCTTCTTAGAATTTTGGACAGCCTCCTGTTTACGCTTGGCTGCCGCCCTTGCATACTCTACGCCTTTATTCTCTTCTGGAGGTGTGAATGTTCCTCCGCCTTGCCCTCCAGCGCCCTTGCCAAATAACTTGACACCTGGTGCAGGGGGTTCATCTTGCTTGAACAGGTATGCCTTTTCTTTAGCCAATGCCTCCAACTGTTCGTCGAAGCCTTCGGTGATTGCTCCGTCGTCGTTGAGTTTAATCTTTGAGGTGTCGAAAAGCGTCATCGTAAGGGCTACATCATGTACCTTACCTGCCAATGCTGATTTCAGGGCTGTATTCATTTGCATTTCTGAAATCTTTTTGGCATTCTCTTGGTCTTTCTGCTTACTCTGTTCCTCAAGTTCCCGGATTTTAGTTTCAAGTTCTTCCACAGACTTGTTGGCTTTTGAGGACTCTTCAATAACCTTATCCTTTTCCGCTACGGTCTGCTCCAACTCTTTAACTTTCTCCCGGAGTTGTTGGTTGCGTTCTTTGGGCTCATACTTTCCGTCGAGTGTGGTTTTGTGCAACTCCAAAACCTTCTTTGCCTGGTCTTCTGAGAGACCTAATTCGATGAGTTCCTTTTGGTTCATCTTTACTCCTTATCGCACAAGTTCCGATTTTTTCCGTGGCTCGTCCACGAAGACCTGTACTTCTAGTTTACTTCATTCTACATCATAGCCTCTATATTCATTATTGTAAGAAACTATATTATACTCGTGATAGCAATCAGCCGTAAATCAACCCGATAGTCTTTTCACTATCGGGTTTTATCAAGTCTATTGTATAAAGTTGTTACGGATTAAATCACGCCGCTGATAACCTAAATCTCTGCTTGCTTATATTCTGGGCATTCTGCACTATCTTTTGTATCCAGAGCACTCGACGGCTTGTTGCTTGGGTATTTCGTACAAGTCGCTATCTTAGATGTCTTGAATTTACAGGTATCACAGAGTAATCCTTCGAGATTTGATATCAATTGTCCTTCTGATTCTTCAAATAGCATAATCCTTACCCTCCTACACCTGTATATACTCTTAAATCAATTTCAATGTTAAGTCAACAAGACTGCGAATATATCTAATACCTGCTCGCTGTCGTTATACCCTACTATCCTATACTTCGTACCTCTGTTAAATAGCATCTCTTGTTCACTAGAATAAATCGATTGACTAGCGACATATACTGCCTTTGACCCTGCAGGTGCTAAGAAGTTTAATCTTACAGCCTCAACAGGGTTTATCATTTCTACATATACATCCCTATCCAACGACGTAGATGTATATCCCCATTGGGTAATTATGTACTCATCATCAATAACCTCATTCACAGCCTCTAAGATATCATCTCGAGTCATACCGCAGTCCAATGCTCTTGCCATCTTTTCTATGCTCACCCTACGATAAACGACAGTTTCTTGGCTAAGACTTGCGTTCTTGAACATCTTTTGTAGAGTATCATCCAATTCTTTAGACTCTTCAGCATAACGCTTATTCACGTCAGGGCTAGAAAATTTAGATACTGATTCAAAATCTGTATCACCTTGTAGCCTGTACAAGCGACTATTCAAATCCTCGAATTTATCACCTGTATACTCTGATACAGCCTTACGCCACACATCTAAAGACGGGTTCGCCTGACTTGTGAGTATTTCTCTGTCCACATCCTGTGTGGAGCCTATATTCCTAATCTGCTCCACCCATTCCTCATTAGTAGTAGCCTTAGGCGGCGAGACATACTTCTTATGCCACTCTTCATAATCCATATCCTTAACTGATATAGTCTTACCTGTTATCAAATCCCGGGCTGCCCTTGTTTCAATGGAATTCCACTCTACAACAGGTATCGTTGTGCATCTACAATTCGGGTGTAGTGGTGGTGCATTCACGCCAGGCTGATAATCACTAACATTGAATGTCTTGCCATCTGTTTCACGGCATATCTTAGACGTCTTATTATCTAGGACAGCCACATATCTGTATTTTTCTATTCCACCCTGCTGATATGAATCATTGGCAGCCTGATTATAGATATGATTTACTTCCGTGCGAACAAGCCTCTGGGCATTGTGGTATTGCACATTCATATCGTGCTCTATCGTAGCCACCATTGACTTGATGTCCTCACCCTTGATTATACCCTGCTGAATAGTCTTAGTCAGTTTCCTTTCTAAGACTGCCTTATTGTGCCATATCCTATCAGAATAATTCTCGCCCTGGCACCATTTCGTACCCACGGCTACCTTTATCGCTTCTGCATCCAGACGTGCAAAACTGAACCCTACACCTGCATCTTGCTGAACATCAAATAAAGCGTGGTAATAGGTGTCCTCATACACGCTACCCAAGACATCATTCAATTTCCTATCCTGATAATCCCGGAGTTTGTCAATCGTATATTCCAACTGCTTATCCAAGATGACCTTTCTGGATATGGGTATGTATTGGTCATTCTTTACCAGGTAATAATTCCTACCAGCTCTCACTTTGGTATAGCCTGGAAATAATCTTTCTACGTCTTGCGGGAATAAGAATTCAAGGTCTTCATTGTACTTCTTGAGCGCCTCGTCTTCAGTAATCAAGGAGCCACTCTTATCTGTGAGCAACTCCTCAATCGCAGACTTTATTGATTTCTTAGCCTCTTGGAATTGTCGGAGCAAGTTCACTTCCATATGAAAGCCTTGTTGTTCAGCCCTATATAAGGCTTCTAACATTCTTTTACTCCAATAATCCTTAGCCATTTATCAATCCTCGTCGCCTTCGCTGTCTTCGTATTCGTCTTTACCTCTGAAATACTCCAATACGGCTACACCCTTTGCATACGCGGCTTCCAAATCCTTAGCCTCATCCGCGTCTTCTTTTACTGTCTCAGCCGCATCCAATATCTTGCCGAGTATGGACTCTATAATTTCTATAGTCTTGCCTTTCTTATCGGAAGATTTATCGCCCTCGAGATTATTCACGTCCGCTCTGGAACCATATTCCTCTACGATGGGTTTGATAGCCGCGTAAGCCGCGGTATCACTTGTGTACTCTTTTTCGTACTCATTTGCTACTTTATCAAGATGTTCTTTTGTCATTGTATCCTCCTAATATATGCTCGAATCCAACACTCCGCTGGATTTACTGCCATCTTTCTTGTCCTTATCTTCGTGTTTGAGCATCACCAACTTCATATTGTCGTTAGCCTTGGTATCTCCGATAAGTCTTACCTCTGTTGCGTCTGGGTACGCCTTTGATACGTCCTCAGAACTTTCTGCTAAGACTCTTGTTATCTTGACGTTGTCTTTCTGCCAAGAGCCTTCCACTACCTCGAATAATTTCATATCTTTACCTCCGTCTAAATATCGTTGTTGCCGGGATTAGGCATACCGTACCTTGATATCAATGCGTCAATTTCCGCATCCTCTTTCTCCTTACGTGCCTCTATTTCTTGTGTTACATCTTGTACCCACGGGTGATTTTCAAGAGCCGTCTTATCTGAGAGCAGGTTAATACTCTTAACCACGTTATCAATAGTCTCAGTCTCATTGATAATCATATCCGTATTGAATACAAGTTGCGCCTTCTGTCCTGTATAATCTACTCCTGTCTTTAGAAGTATATCTTGATTTATAAACCACAGGAGATTTTCAAATGCGGCTTGGAATTCATCAGCCATATCGTCTGCCGCGGCTGCCAACTTGCCGTATAAGAACTTTAAACCCACTCCTGTACTATTACCCAATACCGAGACTGAATAATCCACACCATTACCGAAGTGGTATATATTCTTCCGGATATTATCCAAATCCGTATAGATTCCTACGATATTGATTGCGTCTGTTATCGTATTGACATCTCCGCCTTCACCTACAAACATCGTACGGTAGTCTGCGAGTTTTTGTAGAAATTCTTCTGGGCTTGTGCCTTGATAGTTCTTGACTATCTTTATCGACTCTGGTTGGTCTGCTATCAGGTTACCTAGGTCACTTGACTCCATATCGTATTCGTCTATAAGGCTCTTTACCAATTTCAACAGGCTTAATTCGTCTGCGGAAGCCTTGAATGCAATAAAGGGTACTCTGTCCCAGAGCATACCCGTACGTACTTCATTACCATCCTCGCCTAGGAGTACATCTTGCCCATCTGTTTCTACGTCCTCGCCTTTGAGTTCCTGCCTAGGTCGGTTCATCCAGAAATGAGGCTCGTGACTAAATTCACGGTCTGTATCTTCGTGAAAGCCTTTGCTATCTTGTTGATAATACCAGGAGCCTTCTTTGGTGTGGAATTGTACCTTGGTTATTACCTCATCTTCCTCGCCCTTGAACACCGTTATGTCATAGAAACGTATTACGGCATCTAATATTGTATGGTCTTCGTCCGCCCAAAAGGGTATTACCTGCTCCCTAGGGACTCGTGTGAATGTCAGATTACCATCTGTTGAATAAGCCACTTGGAGCCACGCAAGTCCATCTATAGTGGAACTCTTTCCTAAGTTCTTAAACCTTCTGCGGAATTCATTCGTGAAATACTCTTCCAGAGCATCATTATAGGCATTACCCTCTTCCGAATCTTCCGTTCTAAGAGTAAACGGCTTTGTCAAAAGGTATCTTACTCTCTGGTCTACAAGGTCTCTAAAGAATGCGTGGCTCCTTTTCTTATTCGAGAGTTTACTCCTAACCTTACTACCTTTACCATTGAATGTATACCTTATTCTTGAATTGATATCGTTCTGGTTTTCGTAATATGCATTAGCCTTCTTGATATAGGCATAATCAGGACTATTCCTCCAATTACTTATCTCAGACTGTAAGAAATCGTCCTTAGGTTTGCCGTCAGGGGCATAATACCTTATCTTAGCGTTGGTTACCTCCATACCTACAACGGAGTTTGGAGATAATATCGCTAAGATTCTTTCCACAGGATATCTATTGATTGCGTTTGCCTTGGACATCTGCTATCCTCCTTATAATTCATTCTAACTCTTACGGTGTCTTAATCATTACAATAACCTTACAGATTAGGTAATCACAGGCTTCATTCTACTCACATATAGTTTATCCAAAGGTTTTCTTATACCTTGAGTAACCTAAATCTCTACGTCTACGACGCGAATGTAAAGGTTTCTGTTGTAATGTCTTCTGTTGCGTACCTTAAGGCGTCCATCAAGTGGTTATAATCGTCAATAGGCTTGTTGATTTGAACACCTTCCTTGTTAGTATCCCAGACATAGTTGGATATTTCTACCAAGAAATTTGAACATCTCGGGTGTACGATTATCTGGAAGTCTTGGAGTTTCTGTATGCCTGCTAAGACACTACCTTTACCCTTCTTTGCTCCTACTGCTCTTGATAAGCCCATCTTTTTCAACTCGTTGATTGTTCTTGGATCTTCGCTATCGCATATTATCCGCTCGCCTCGGAAGCCTTTATAGGTTATTTCATTGACTATGTCTTGGTTAGATAGTCTCGGCTTATATACCTCATCGTAGATATATATCTTCTTGTCTACAATACTGACGGCGCAGGCTACAAAGGCTGTCGGGTCATTGGTATACCCAAAGTCCATTCCAAACTTCCCGAAGTAATAGGGCCTAAATTTCAACTCGCCGTATTCGGAATACGCATAGATTCCTTTCTTGTAGACATCTTCGTCGATATCAAACTCCTGCTCCTGCCAATTCTCGTAGATAAGTCCTTGTGCGATACCCCATTCGCCTAATCCTTCTATACGATAACGTCTTGGATTGTTCTTTTTCAAGTCCTCGAATAGCATCCTGTCTTGGTCGTCTAGCCACTCATTGCACATATAGTTCGTGGTGTAGACATTCCACAGCGGACTTTTCTTATCGCAAAACCTTTTCTTAATCCATATCTTATCACTCCAGGGATTGAACGTTAGAGTAATCTGCTTGAACAATCCCGGAGGCATTTCTCCTCTTATGGACATATCTAATTTGTTGAATGACTCCTCATTTGATATCTGGAATGCTTCCTCTATCCATACCCAACATAAGACTCCTGTCGATACTGTAATGGACGTGATACTGTCTGGGTCGTCAAATCCTCTAAATAGAATAGTCTGCCCTGTCGCTTTGATGTACATCGACATACTCTTGACATTCACGTGCCACAGGTGTTCCACCTTTAATCTTTTGATAGCCCAATGCAACTGAGCGAATGTCGAGTTTGCGTGGGTATTCGCATACCTTCTAACTACTAGGGTATTCGCTAATGGGTATTTCATCATTCTATAGATTATGTTTAGTGCGGTTGTCGTGGACTTCTTACTTCCACGTCCGCCTTTCAATATCCTATATCTGGCTTTATCCCGCCAAAAGGTACCGTAACCCTTGCCTATAACATCAGGTAGGTGTACAGGTATCTGATTTGCTCCAAAGACGTTCATTTAATCCTCCGAATTTATTCAATCCACAACATCTTGTGGTTGGTGTTTGAAAAAGGTATAGAACCGCGTGTTTTGACGACACTTTTCGAGGTCATCCACAACATCTTGTGGTCTGGCTAACTTCTACTCTATGCCGTCTTTAGATGTATTCACGTACATATAGGGTACTACCAATTTCTCTGAATATCCATCTATGATTATTTCTGAGGCTAAGTCGTGATATTTCCTAAGATATTCCTGTACAGGCTTAACCGCTTCTTGGAATTCTTCTAGCCTGGCCTTACTTTGTTGGGTGTTATCTTCCATAAATCTGCTCCTCTTAAATATCTGTTATAATCTTGCGGAATCTCGGTAAAATCCGCGAAAAACCGTTGGTGAGCGTTGGCATCTTAGCACCCTGTAAATAGTTTGTACTACGGAACTATTGATGCCTTTGATAACCTAAATCTCTGCGTCATATGCTAATCTTCTAGGTCATCTTCGCCTGACAGCACTACAACTCCGCCATCTACATTGATATTCTGCTTATTCAGCCCGTGCATCTGGTTGAGTTCTGCTATCAACTCCTTCATAGTACGCATTTCGCCGAGCAGTTCCTTCGTGTTCCTCTTATCAGGTTCTTTCTCGACTTCTGATTGTACCTTCGAGTACAGCAATTCTGCTGACGTAGCCAACATCCGCACTGCCTTGCCACGACTCCAGCGATATTGCTTCTCCAATTCCTGCTCCATCTTGATTGCTTCTGGCTGGTATATCTCATCTTGGAAGTTCTTATCATTGAATATCGCGGATGCTTCTGTATCTATACTCGACATCTTATATGTCTTGACTTTATTTGGGAATGCTTCCATAAAAGCCTGTCTTTGTGATTTTCCATTTAATAATGCTCGTGCATACGCGATTCTTTCTTTTGTATGTCTATAACCAGTAGTTTGTCCCGATTTGAACCTTTTTCCTCCGTCAGATTTTCCGGGGATTTTTTCAGGTTCTTCTTGCGGAATCTGGTCCGGGTCTTCCTCGAAGAAATCATTGTTCTCATACTCCATATTATCCATATAAACTCCTAAGGTAAGGTACTTTAATTCTACATAGTCATTTTAGCGGGTTTTATAGGCCCTTCATTACAATAATCTGGTCTATCATAATTCAAGACACCTGAGTTTTGCTCAGATGCCTCGAATTTTGGAGTACCTACCTTAATGCCTCAATCGGTAGGATTTTATGACCCTGCCAGGAATCGAACCTGGGCACTGCTGACCATTGACCCTCTCCATCGGTGTAGTCTCAGCCTTCCCTATCAGGGTTATCTCTGCCACCAAGGTGTATCATCGTCATCGGTATCTATACCGTCCCAATAATCTGGGTCGCCTGCTCTATTTTCTGCAAGTACTCTATTCTCATCCTCGATAGCCTTCTCTGTCTGCTCATCTTCTAAGTCCATATAATCCTTGAACTTCCTGCCGGTATCTGTCATTGATTCTTTACCTCCTAGTCATCTAATCTTCTGTTGTAAGTCATTGATTCTTTACCTACTTGTTTTCCGTTATCATATGCGGATGAGCTCCATTGATGTACTCTAAAAGATGCGTGTGAACCCTGTCTCATACCTCTCAGCGAGTCCTTTACATCTTGTGGAATTATGACCATCAATTGATACAATTCTACCTGACGTTCAAAGGCTTCACGTACTCCTTGCACATAACCCTCTATCCAACTGTCACGATAATTAGGCCACGACAGCGTCGTAGAATTAGTTTTCACCCTAGCCTTGTAATCTTTTGATACTACTTGACCCACCATTGTTTCTCCGATAAGGTATAACTCTTGGAATACCTTCTTACACAACAACGCGTCCGTCTGATGTCCTCTTATAACGGGTATCTTTACTTTCTTGCCTTCCTTAAACCTTGTACCTATAAGAGGAATACATCTGAAATTTGGTGCTACTACGTGAAGTAAATCCCAAGCCCACGAATTCACTGACCAATCACTATCTAAAGTTGTTATCTCATCCGATTGAGCCAAGTCTTGTGCGAGCATTACTTCTTCCTCTGATATTCCGTGCTTTGCCATTAGCCTTTGTGCAAATAGCGCGGCATTTCTAGCCTCATTCTCATTCTTGTTATCCTTAGATAATGCGAACAATCTTTCAATAGTTTTCAATACCTTCTCTTTACTATCCATATCACACCTCCTTAATTAAAATCCCAACTCCATATATACGGAACACCGTTACGGGTAAACTCTATTCTAAATGACCTCTTGCTACCCGCTCTGTCACAACCCTCGTTTTCTAATAATTCTTTTATCTGCACGTCTCCGCGAGTAAAACCTTTCACAGATTTAATTCTGCGAATGAAAAAATCTATAATCTTAGGATTGGTTATCACACTCGACTGTCTGGCTCTGTCTATTCGTTCCTGGCGTTTACCTCTGGCTTCAGATAGTGCTTGCAAACCTGCAAAATTATTACTCACATATGCGCCGAAAGCTTCAAACCAGGAGCCTAATTGAATTGCGAGACTATCTTTACCTTTGTACATATTCATATACATATAAGTCCCAGCCTCCAAATCATAATACCCTTCTTCATAACGCTCTTCTAATGTTATCCACACATCTTCTTTAAATTGTACGATATGCTGTACACGTCTAGCCTTATCAGGTGTATCTGTGTGAATTGCGAAATGCAAACCATTGTGGTTTATCTGGTATGTTACCATATCCTCGAAATACTCTATGATACGTTCATAAGTCCAATAGTGTTTACTTGCCTTAAGTCCTCTGTCTTTTTCTTTTTCCATTTCTTAGTCTCCGATTGACCGATGCTTTCTTGCATCCGCGTCTTGTAGTATGTATTTGTACTACATATACAGTCTAACACAATCCGCAAGGGATTACAAGCGGATTGTGGCGTTCTTTTGTAAAATCTTTGTAAAGTCTACTCAAATTTCATAAGACCAAGAGTAGCCGCGTGAAGAGCAACTCTTAAAACAATATCCTGCCTAACTACATACCCTGCTGCTTGCTCTATACCTAAAGACTGACATACCTTATAGTGGTGAATGCCCTTCTTTCTGCTGTCCTTAACTCCTGAATATGCCTCATAGAAATCTTTAATAAATGCTACCTGCAAATCCCCTCCTTGCTTCTGATTTGCAAAGAAGTTCCTTGCTCTGTCTATACTCTCCACTATCAATTTATCACCAAGCAGGTTTGATTCTTTGAGACGGCTATAATTGAACAACCCTGCCTCTATGTACCTTTTCTGCCATTCTTCAATTACCATCTATATACCTCCTCACGGTCATACACGCTTTCTTCAATAACCTTTCTATAGTAGGTGTACTCTTACCTACCTGTTGCCCTATTTCGTGACAAGAATAACCCTCTAATTTCATATCCCAGATTTGTTTCAAATCATCTGTAAGATGGTCTCTTGCCCAATTCCACATCAAATCGTGTTGGTCTCTTTCATAACTTCTATCGGGTACTAGACTGCCTAAAGGCGTGTTCTCTTCTAAATCTGAGCCTTTAACATTCCTGTCTAAACTATCAAAAGATGCTACCTGTTCATACCCTTTCGCCGTCTGCTTATCAGGTATGAGTTTGTCGTTATGTAAGAATTTTCTGATATACCCTTTCATATAATGCACTGCGAAAGTAGAAAACTCAAACCCTTTATCTGAGTCAAATCTACTCCTAGCGACTACCAAACCTAGATAAGCCTCTTGCACAGCATCAGGGTTATTCTGAACGTGTAACTCATTAACTACTGACCACAAGAGGTTCTCATATTCAGTTAGCCACCTATCCTTGTCTTGCATCATTAACCTCGAATAATTTTCTCTTTCCACTCTTAGCCATCTTACGAAAACACTCAGGTCCGTAACCTCTTTCACGGCTTATCGCGTCTTTGAGATTTCGTCCACACCTTCTACATATAGAACTTTGTATCTTCTTATCCATAATATCACCCTAATATCTCAATAAGGGCAACCTCTATGGCTGTCCTGTCATCATATTTTCCGTTCTTTATCCCTGATTCGCAATCTTGTAAAGCCCTTAATATCTGCTTGATTCTACTTTGAGACCATATCCCTTTCTTTTCTTTGGCAAGTTTAACCTGCCACGGAGTCAATCCTGTCTTGTTAACTGTATCACCTTCGGATACACCTTGCACCATAAGAAGATTTCTAAAATTTGTGTACAGAATTGATAATACCTTTATTGGCGGTTCCCCCTTCTGATAAAGTTGATATAATAACCTATAGGCTTCCTTTCTTGAACCCGTCACAACAGAATCTGTCATCTGGAATATTATATCCCCTACAGGTGCATAAATCATATCCCTGTTTGATAAATCTATAAACGCCGATTCGTGGGATATATTCTGGGAATGTGCATACTGCCTTATCTTATCGCACTCAAGCAAAATTCTAGAATAATCACGTTCACACATCTGTATCAAACGCCTACTATTCTTATCACTCATTTGAATTTCTTGTGCTACATAACCTACCAATACGTCCTCATCCAAATGCTCAAATTCCACAGGGTCAGACTCTTTCGCGAACTTCTTACGCTTGTCCATATTCGTGTAGATAAGAATAACCCTATCGTTTATCAAAAGCATATTCATCTTAGTCAGGAAATTCTCGACATCCCAGACATCATTATCATCACGTATGACATAGAGTTTACCTCTACCTCCGAGCATATTCTTAGATTGAATCTTAGTCATTATCTCTTGGACAGTATCAACTCTCTTAACCTCAAGATTATACATATCCGATATATTCTGTATGTACAAATCCATTAGCTTTGCCTCTGGACCTGTCCACACATTCAAGGGGTCTGATTTACCCAAAACCAATTTCTCGGTATACTCTGATAATATCATTTCTTACCTCTCTTTGAAAACATATCAACTATCATACACGTTAGCCCAATCACAATGAAAACTCCTGCAATACCTATAACGATTAAAGCCGCGGTTAGTCCTGTCATAATCAATCTCCTCTTACTTCTAATAGAAACATATCATAGACTGCTTTCTTATTTATGCCTGTACTCTTAAGCAATCTCGCGTATTTTGACACACATCTCAACACGTTCACGTGGTCTGCTAATACTGTGTACTTACGTTGGGTTAATACCTGTGACGCTACGACTTTCAGCATCTCAAATAATAACTCAACATCATAGCCTTCTTCACCTTCCTTAAAAGATATCTTGTTTGCTGACTTGAATGCGTTCGTATCAGACACCTCTGTGATGTGAAGTATGATATTCTCCGCAAATTCGTAGAACGCCATCACATCATATTGGCATAATTTCTCCATCATACCTGGAGTTTCACAGACGGAAGTCAACACCCAATGAATATCCTCGTGTATATCTGGGAACCTTTGCTCCACAAACGCACATTTCTGGTCATAGGTATAAGGCTCTAAATGTACTACCTTCCCTCTGCTAAGAAGAGTACCTAATACAGAACTTTCTTGACGGGTTTCCAGAATAAATCTTGCTTTATTTGGAGGCTCCTCTGTAACCTTGAGTAATGTATTCTTGGATGCTGGGCTCAACTCATCACCTTTATCTATGACATATACCGTGGGCTCTGCTACTCTATATGCAAGTGACACAGCCTTTCTTATATCTGCGACGGTCTTACCTACCTCAACTCTAATCATACCTTTAGAAACCTCTTTAGACAAAAGAGATTTCCCAGAACCCTCAGCGCCCACAAGGACTACAAACCTATTCCCTCTACGTGAGTCTTCCCATTCTTTCCGTATATCAGATATTGCCCTTTCTTGACCTATCATCGCACCCTCCAATCTTAGTCTCGAATTGCCAACCTAACTCCCTAAGAGTATTCAAAGCCTGCATTGCTTTGATTATATCCTCTTCAGATAAATCTTTTGCTTCTGTGTACCTTGGTCTTCCGTCAGTAGATACAATCTTTATCTTCATTCGCATAACAATAACACCTCACTTTCTATTATAGGCTTAGGCACCGTTTCCCATTTAATGTCCTGATTTATTCTCAAGAATTTATGCAACATCTGACGAATAAACTCAGGTTCTACATCCAAAAACGTGTCCATTGACTTCTGCATAGTCTGAGGTACCTTAAGATACTCAAATGATTTGAACATCTGGTACTTACGCACATCCAATAGAAATTCACAGAACTGCTTCACGAATTGTTTCAAATCCAATCCTTTACGATAAACCTGTTCCACAACACCTATGGCTTCCTTTGATTGCCTATCTATAATGTGGTTTGCCAAGTCTACCATCAAATCATAGTTGACTGTACCTAATGCCCCTACTACATTCTCGACTGTTATTTCACGGCTATAACTCAAAACCTTATCTAGCATCGTTATAGCGTCTCGCATACCTCCGTCCGCTATCTTGGCTATATACTCTAATGCTCCTTCCTCAGGTACCATATACTCCGAAGAATCTGCCTCAGCCTCGAGTAAATCTATATCACGACCTTCCTGCTCTGCCCTTTCACGTAACTGCTCGTCACGTTCCTCGAATATGATATGTCTCAATCTTTCTACGATAGCATCAAATGACAATCTTTGGAAATCGTATCTTTGTACTCTGCTGAGAATAGTCGCAGGTATTTTCTGAGGGTCTGTGGTACAGAATATAAATATCGTAAACGCAGGTGGCTCTTCCAAGAGTTTCAACATAGCGTTCCAGGCGCCGTTAGACAGCATATGACACTCATCTATGATATACACCTTATACTTTGCGTCAATAGCCTTAAACCGAGAGTTGTCTATAATATCTCGGACATTATCCACACCGTTATTAGATGCGGCATCTATCTCAACAGGCGTACCTTTGCCTTCATTGATATCCTTAGCCAATATTCTTGCACAGGTAGTCTTTCCTGTACCTGCGCCTCCTGTAAACAAGTAAGCGTTCTTAAAGGTTCCTGTCGCTACCTGCTCCTGCAAAATAGCCTTTATAGGGCCTTGCTCTACAACCTCTGAGAAGGAACCAGGCCTGTACTTAACGGCTAATGTCTTCATTACTTCTTCCTCCCAAAAATCATATCAAGCACATCTTGTGCTACTGATGGGTCATCCGTTTCAAGTCTGTGCTTGAGGATTTCCAATCTAATCAAATCCAACACAGCGTCTACGGGACCTCCCAGAACTTCTGCAGATTTTTCTATAATATTAGCCACAGTCTCAACCAGCGTGTCAATATCCTTGAAGTGAAAAGCCAGAGATAAAACTCGACCTTGCTCAACATCATACCACTTTGCCAACAACCCTTTATCCTCAGGATTAAACTGCATAGGCTCATCTGCGGACTTAGGGATATTGGACCCACCTAATCTACCTTTAAAAAAATCTGACCTGTTATTACGAAAATCATTCATCTATTATCTGCTCCCATATATTCTATAAGCAACTGCATAAGGGTTTCAGGTATCACATAGTAGTTCTTACCCTTAGGTTCAAATCTTACTGCTACCACCCCATAACGCTTACCTTGCTCAAATGCCTCTTGGCGTATCTTATCTATCCACGGTTTTTCCAGACGTATTCCTGTCTGCGGCTTCGTGACTGTCTTGCACTCCACCAATATATCGTTGGTGCGAACATCACCTTTATACATAAGAGTTGCACCCGAATTGGCTACGACATTTCCGCCCAACTGCCTAGCCACGTCCTCCTCCATCATCTTACTGTAATATCTTGTAGGGTTTTCCATAACGCCTCCTTACTACTTTCACTCTATTATACTCTAATCAGAGCACTTCTGTAAACTCTGAACTCTTGTTATAGAGCATTCTGCATCACCTTTATCTGGTCTCCACCTTTGTATCCTAGGGTGCCTAAGCCTACAAAATTTAGTCACTTCCTGCGCCTTTAACTCTGCAACCTCCAAATGAAATTCTGAATAATTCTCAGATACTCTTCTACGGATATCATCAGGTAATGCTCCTACTCGGGCTATCTCTATCATCTCAGTCCTATCTTCATTCCAAACTGAGAACTTAAGATATCCGCACACCTCAGAATTCCTTCCTTGACCTTTCTCCCAACCTGTTACAAAGGCGTCCACAAACTCCTCATTCTTAACCTTTATCCAAGATTTAGATTCACCGTATTTTGAGTGAATATCTTTAAGAATCAACCCTTCCCCTCCATCTGAGGTTATTCTTTTGAATGCGTCCTTATATTCCTCTGCAGTATACGCAGTAGATAGTCTGAGATACTTATCCGATACCTTAAATTCTTTCCACACACTGTCCAATACACGATTAAGGTAATTCCTACGATGACCCCAAGGTAGTTGTCTTATATCCTCACCTTTATAGAAAAGACAATCAAATGCTCTGAATGTTACCCACCCTACCTGCTTCTGCAACTCTATTGCCCTATCAGGTTTGCTATTCATTATGCTTTGGGTTAAACCTAGAGTATCTAACGAGCCTTCATATATTATCTCACCGTCTATAACAGTTCCTTCTAATTCAGGCTGATAAAGACATCTTAGATGAGGCACATTATTCGTCTTCTCATTCATAAGCCCTGTCTTCTTAGTCTGTCTACGGGTGGTGGCTCTAACCAATCCCGACGTAAAATGAAGTAACAATCGTTCCCCGTCAAACTTCTTCTCCCATACCCATCGAGTGAGCTCACCACCTGCGTCTTCTATCTCCTTATCTATCTTATCAAGATATCCAGGGTCGTGTACCGCACCTGCAGGCCATATCTGGGCTATATCTGGGTCGTCTGGTATCGGGGTTAAATCAAACTCCAAATCTCCTATTGTTGCGGTGTTCTTTATCTTAAATAATGACATTATAATTCCTCCTGATTTATTATGGCAGATTTGATTACCCAACCCGTCCACGTCTTATCTGTAATCTCAGAACGTAACTCCATCTTGACCATACCTCTTGACTCTTCCACAACTCGTCCTACCATTGTCTTCTCAGGCATCGGTAGTCCATTATTCCGCCTTCTATGAAAATCAAAAGTAGCGGTAGGCGGTGCTGTCATATAATACCTTACGGTTATACGCATTTCACGCTCACTCGCTACGTCTCTTGTGGTTTCTCTAGGCGTGAACTTTGGTGTAAATACAACACACAAATCGCCAGAAAAGCCTTTCAAAGCAAGACGTGCTTGTTCCATATTCTCGTAGGTTTTGCCGCTTATCTCAACGGCTCCTGCCCACTTGATAGAATCAAACACGTCTTTAGTCCTCCTAGTTACGTACTCGCTATATTATACTCTAATCATAGCGACTTCGTTAACCTAATCGGATATGGAGTCTACTACCTCTTGCCAAAATTCACTATTTGTCCACTCCTCGTGCTCTATAAGATAATCAAAGAGTCTTCCCATCCCTTGGAATTTCATAAGATTACCTTGGGAATCCGACCTGACGTTCCCGTCCTTATCTACAATACTCAACCAAGAACCCGCCTGAGATATAATTCCCATCTGTCTTGCGGTGTCTACCAAATCCCGCCATTTATCAATTCCACCTACATACATAAGATTGAACTGACCTGTACGTCTATTCGGTCTTGTGAACTTGTTCTTTGCCACGGCTAATTTCACGATATTACCCTGAGGATTTTCACAGGTACTATTCTGCTCATTTCCCCATTGGTCTAAGAATTTACCCTTGGATACCATCATCCTAACTCTGCATGCGAATTTCAATGCCTGACCGCCAGGAGTTACATAATGTGCCCAATTATCCCCCAAAGCCTCACGTAACTGATTTATCACAACTACCAAAGGCTTCTGAGATAATGGAAGAGTATCGTACTTATTCACGAAAGCCGTAACAGGTATCGCTATACCGCCGTATGCTTTCTTTTCCAAAGACTCTTCAAGTATATTCTGACCTACGAGTTTTGCGACAGAGTCAAGTACAATCATACCTACCTCTTCTGACCTGCAGAAGTCTATAATCATATTAAACACTTGCTCTGCAGATTGTTGTTGGGGCCTTACCCACACCATCTGTTCTGTGTCTACACCTTGAGTTCTTGCCCAATCTTCATCCAAAGAATGTTCTGCATCTACAAACACGCAACGCAGTGGTCCTCTGGATTTAAGAGTGTCAAGTTCATACCTGTCCGACCTGCCGAGTTTATCTCCGAATGACTCTAATTCTTTAACTCTCTGCTCCCACTCTCTCTTGAACAATTTCTGTGCGTTGCCCATAAGGTCGAGGGATATGGTTGTCTTTCCACCATTATTCTCACCGTATAACTCACATATTCCGGTACGAGGCCATCCACCATAGAACATATAATTCACACGCATTGACGAGAAAGGAATCTTCTTTTCCTTCACTCTTTCAACACCTATCTGTGCGACCCTAGCCCCAAACTTCTTATTCAACTCTCCACATATCTCGTCTATTCTACTCATTTAGAATACCTCCGTCTAAATTCATTGATGTCAAAATCATCTCCCAATCTTTTCTTTTCCTTGAGAAATGCTATCGCCCTTTCCTCATCCCAATTATTAAGTTCCAGGGCATTGCGTGCAACAAAGAGGCAACAAGAACCTGAATTCTGTTGCACCCTCTTAGCCATAAGATACATCTCGTCATTCGTCATCCTTGTATGCCTCCCAATTTTCTGGTTATGACTTTCTTAATACTCTGCATCAACTCAAATGCCATCTGCTCACGATTGTCTATCATCTTATAAGCCCTATCGTAGACTATGCAGTCAAATGACTCTTGGGCTGTGGCTGAATTTGCATATACCTTTCTCTCTGTGGCAGTACCTTCAGCGTCTAAGAAACATTGGTTCCACTTCTCATCCTTAACCTTATTGGCTAAGTCAAGTCGTATACCCAACTTCTCTTTCTCGGCTTTCACCCAATACAGCATAGCAGGTATATTCATTATAGCGGAGTCCATTTCAGATAGCGTCATCTCTTGCGTAGTATCTTTCAGTAGTTGTGTACATGCAGACACATATTGGTCTAACTCTCCGCACACATCTCTAACTATCAAGTTGCAGGCTTCTTCTATCTTAGTTGCGTTTTCTTCAAAAGTCGATTCCATATCGTCACCTACTTATCTATCTTCGCCATAAGGTCTAGAAGTTGTTCACCGTCCATCTTAGGTTTGACTCGGGGTACTGTACAAGGTATGACCTTAAACCCTCTTGGCTCCTCAAAAGTGGTCTTGATGTTGAAAGATTTATAACCTGAACGCCTTAATCCGTCCAGGTATTCTATGCTCAATGCCACTACCGTATCGTGCTCTGAGAACCACAAAAGAACTATACCCTTCACACCCGAAATCTTACTCTTTTCAAGCAAACCTTCCCATTGGTTCTGAGTTATATTTCCAAGAGGGAACGTATTGCCCTTCACTGTCTTGCATTCCACATAGAATTGATAAGGTATTCTATATACGATAAAATCGCAGATATTTCTTATGCCTTTATAGCCCATCATAGGGTCAGGAAGTCTATCTAAGGATACGCCATATACTCCTACAAGAGTTTCACGCACCACGCCTTCCCAGAGTTTTCCATTATTTTCCATCTGCTCTACACCTCCCTGAGTATGCACAGTATCGACAGTTGACATCTTCGGGTCTGGGTGGAGTTATTCCTCTTTGAACATATCCTTCACACTCTGTTATCTTAGATACGACAGCATCCGTTCTATCCTTACCCACGTGTATAAGATAACTCTTTAGGCAAAGCATATCACGATTTTCATACAGAAAAATAGACTTATCTATATGGAAAGCCAGGCAATAGCAGGTTGCCTGAGTCTTATGATTCTCTTCAATATCTTCGCGTCGATACCACTTACCTGATATCTCTGTCTTTATCTCAAGAACGTACCATACGCCCTTGTACCTGATTATGCCGTCTGTCATAAACGACATATTCAAACCTGTATGAAAACATTTCGTCTCCATACCTTGTTTTTCTCGAACTACTACATCTGTTATACCCATCAAATTCAGATATGATTCTACGTCATAATACTCACAATCGATACCTCGTTCTTTCATCTTGCAAATCCAACCTTGCAAACGAACGTGCCTATCTGAACCCGACTCACACATACCTTGCCCTTGATAATCCATACCCCCTGGTTCTGTTTCCACACCTATTCTTTGATAGTACATATTTCTAATACACGCTAAAGAAGAGGGTTTGTAGGTCTTAGACGGAGGGTCTCCAGGCTCTTGTGTCTCTATGGTATAAATTAAATCACGCAAGAACTCCTCGTGAGGAGCCTTGCGTTCGTCTGGGCGTGATAGCCCGAGTATAGTCCTTAAACTACCTCTTGCCATGTGTCACTCTCCTACCTTAGGTGACACATATTGAGCATACTTCTGACTCACGTCGGGGTCAGAAGCGATAAATGCCGCATACGTCTGAATCATTACTTGATTTTCTTTCAAAGATTTCTCAAGCTGAGAGACTTTACGTTGCTCCTCCCAATATTGGCTCTGGTACCTATCCTTTTCAGCTTCTGCCTTTACACCCGAGGTAATCAACTCACGATACTCCTCAGAGGAAATTGTAACATTATATTGTCTATCTTCCATTGTCTATTCCTCCAAAAGCGATACAACTTGCGTGAGTTTGCCGTCGACCATCTTAATCGCACTTTCGTGCCCGTAATACATCGTAATAACCTCACTGTCTTGTGCAGACAACTGACTCTTAAGAGTTTCTACGTCTATCTGACACTCGAAATCCTGGAAATTCTTACTTTCAGTATATGCTACCATCTCCGTACCTGTTGACGATTTACTGCTGATGATAAGCCCGTCTTTGGTAAATCTGAAATTCAGTGCATTCTTATCATACGGCGTGATAAACAAACTCAATCTATCAAGAATTGAGTCCACCGATGCTCTTGGAAGTTTGCACATTGACCCAAAATTCTCGTTGACATAAGCCATAACCGAGTCATAAGGGAATCTTGTGACATAGTCCTCACCTGTAGGACTTTCAAGCACGCTGCCGTATACACGCACCGCGTCTGCGTCTACCCAGAGTTGTCCGCCGTCAGTATAATAGAGTTTTACCGTCTCCTTGTCACTGAGGGTTATAAGATTCAAGAACGTTTCTGTAAATAACTTCTTGGTGTCAAGCACCTTTATATCGTTCACGCAGACTACATACGAATCTGTGGTTATTACCTTATCGCAAATAAAGTATCCTGTATATACGGGCTCTTCCAACGAACGTGCAACGGATTTGCTATTCGTAGACAAAATCTTCTTTATGGTTGTTACCTGCACCTCAACGCACGTCGCATCTGAGGTAACTTCGGGAGCCTTCGGGAATACGATAAATTCACCTTCATCCATAGGTATGTCAATCTTATACTCACCGTTTCCCTTAAAGTTCAAAGAATTTTCTGTAACCTCGAGTTCAATGTACTCTGATGTAGTCTTTGATACCAATCGTGGGAATTGGTCTGATGTAAGAGTAAGGCTGAAATCTTCTCCTTCCACCTTTGCTCCTGCCTTTACGTCCAGATAATTCGTGCCGTCCATCGTGTGAAGCGTCAAGATATTATCTTTCAATTCGATTCCAATGAACGTCGTTATCGGAACCATCTTGTTGCCTCCCATACCTTTAAGGGCCTTAGACAAAAGTCCTTGCAATATGGAAGTCTTAATCTTAAGTTTCATAGTTGCCTCCTGTTATTTGTTTTCACTATATTATACTCCGAGTGCCTAAACTTCGTACACCTAGAATAATTTCCTCTTGTTGCTCTTGTACAACTTCGCGAACTCTTCGCCCAAAGCCTCGAATATGTCAATACTCTGACTTCTTGGTATATAACCTACCTTAGGCGTCATATTGTACTTCTGAAATTCACTTGAATCCCATCTACCTGCAGGGGTCATCTTCAAGCCATACTGCCTAAATCTTGCATTGACAGCGTGCATCGATTTCTTGTGGAATTCCTCTCTCTTGGAATTACTCTCGAATATGGTACTCTTAATCGCGTCAATGTTCTTTGTATCAAGCAACACTGTCTGGAGTTCTCCGTAAACCATACCTGCTACTATCAAGTCCAAACAGAATATCAAATCTTCATAACCTTCTCCCCTCGAAGGGTCAATCTTATCGTCGATATATATCTCCTTATCGTGGTACTTCTTTAGATTTTTAAGAAAGAACCAGTGCAACCAATTCCGTCCTGCTCTTGTGAACTTGTAATGTGTATTATTCCTGTTATCACAAGCCACCTGCTCCTTATAAGGTGCAAACCTCGGATTCAAGGGGCAAAAAGCATCGTACGAGAAAAACTTCTCAGGATTTCCGAATATATCCTCAAGAAACTTCTTAGGGCTAAATCTGTCGTAGAGGGTGCAATCATCATCGCACAATGCGATATAATCGTACTCAGATGCGTAGAATTCCTTCAACAAGATATTTCTAGCCTGAGCAACGCCACAAGGTTCTGGAAAATCTATATACCTCACGTTATGCTTATCCGAGTATATGAAATCCTCCTGACTATAACCTTGGGACACAATCAATATATCCGTAGCCGGAACATTTTCCTCTATCCACTTCATTTGAGCCTGGTGCTCTTTGACGCGATATCCACGTCTATCTATATCTTTAGGATAATAACTCACTATCCCTATCAATACCTTTGCCACCTTGAATCCTCCTCCTCTTTATGATAATACTTTTAATAACTCTAAAGGCGTATTCACTAAGCGACCTTTAGACACTCCCAACCACATATTGTTGATAGTTGGCATTTGCTCTACTACCCACTTCTGAGTAGCATTGGCAGGAATAACGTCAATAGGATATACCTCATCAATATGCTGACCTACTCTCAATTTTGAGAATTCCGTAGAGTACAGAATCACAGGTTTACCTAGAGCGTATGCGATACCCGCCTCAACCGCGGTACCTGGGTCATCTCCGTCAATATGCGCTACTAAGATATCGCAATCTCTTATATGGTCTACGTCATTTTTGAATGTTTTCATAGAGTTTTCCTCAGTACTCTGATTCTCGAGTATAACTCCTTCATCTCTCCAAGGAAAATACACCTCGTGACCTGCACGTTCTAGCATATCTACCAACTTCTTCTGATGTTCAAAGTAAGGCAAACTGTCCATAATCATAGCAAAATATATCTTCATATCAACCCTCCTTATTCACTTCTTGTGCTTCTTCCACGCAAGCGACATACTCCTCGCCCACTCCTCTCTTTCTCCATCCTTCTGCAATCTTATAGCCTACAGGGGACAGCACAATCTGACACAACAACTCTACCACGGCTCCTACGGCTGCCATCATCACAGCACCCAAGAAAGTTATGTAGCCTAATGCGAACAAGAATAGCATAGCGAACACGAAATTATCAACAAACTGACCCACCATCGTAGACACATAACTTGCCACCGCATAAGCCCTGAAAGATGTTCTTTTCTTAAACCTTTTAAGAATAGCCCAGTTTAAGAAACAATCTACAATAATCGCGACTATGAATGCTGCCGTGCCCGCGGCTAGAGCGTGAAGTGTTCCTGACAACGTTGAATCTATCGCAGGGTTAGGAGCATCTCCCCAAGCACCTGGTATTGCCGCTCCAATATTAAATATCAAAGACCCTAACAAATTGCACGCTATGGCTGCCAACGATACCTTTATAGACGCCTTCGGTCCGAATCTCTTAACAAGCATATCACCTGCCAAAAAAGACATCCAAGATACCAATATACCTGCGTCCAATGCTATCCAAGACTCATTGACTATTGTCTTGCCTGCGAGTATATTCATACATATCAATGCTACAACCAACACTGCGAAAGGTAGTGCAGGCAATGCTCTGAACAGGAGTTTGGTTTCCTTCCAGTCCTTCTTTAACCACATCTTAAATTTTTCCATTTTATTCACCTCTTAGTTTTATTTTTACTCAGGAATATTCGCGAACTGAGCACCGCTACATAATAGCCTATTTCAACTTGCACCACCTCCTAGAACAATCTCTTTCTTTTCCCGTTCACGGGTTTGAATTGATAATTATCAGACCACTGTTTCAAGAACTTGCAGTTGATAATCATTCTTGCGATATAGTCTTCAACAACCTGGTCATAGGTGTACCCCATCTCCTTTATATACCCGAACAAGGCATCCTTCGCCACAGGCAACATCTGGTCTGCTGTCGGGTCTGTCTTAGATTTATTTGAGCAATATAATAACCCCCAAGGCGTATGAATACGTCCCATAGCCGCAGTCAAAAGCCACGTGGTGGAATCCGCTGAATAGAAATGGTATCTTTCCAACACGTCCAACGTCGTCATTCCAAATGCGTGTACCTTAACATCTGGATTTGAAGATTCCTGAATAATCTGAAAACAATCTGATATAAATTGCTCCTTATCCTTTACCCTTACATCGCCTCTTGGGGATATTCCGATGTAAGGTATCGACTTTCCATCAAACTTCGCTTCACATATAGTCTTGAGCCATTTCATATTCTCACCTTGATGGAATACCGGAAGGCACTTCTCAGGACTCTTAAGCCTTTCGTGCATATACTGAAAATTCTCCCAAGACTGCGCAGGCGCCTCTTCCCAATCCTTGATAGTCTTTGGTTTTCTGTACACACCAGGTATCTTATCTACTTGTGCGAATATCGTAACATAATCGTCAAGGGCGTTCACGTAGTCTATGTACTTATCTACGTTTACCTCAAAATCTTTAGTATGTGCTGAATGAGCACCTGAATCTATAAATAACTTTCCTCTTTCTGGATATTCTATCCACTTCTGTATACCTGTCCTGTCATTCAATTGACTATACAACCTGGGCATATGATTTGCAGACAACCAATCGTCTACCTTAGACGTTCTGCTACCTGCGAAATATAAATCAAACGGCATATCTACCTCCTTACTCTCTGCGTTTTATCGTGGCGTTATTCTAGACGTAAGTTATTTACACTAGAGTATACTCTTATCGTACGTCTCTTGTAAACTCTACTATCAGAATAACTTCTTCTTTTTGTCTATAAACTGCTGTACACCTTTAGGAGTCACATTCTCAGGAAAATTGTCCATAGGTATATCTCTAGGAACTCGGTATTCCTTAGGTGTAGTATCAAAATACCCAAATACCTTCTTCCAATTTACCTTCCCGTCTTTTATCTTCAACCCTATATCAGAACTAAGATTTACGAAGTTCTCTATTAACTTCTTTTCCTGAGATACCCTCTCTCTTGTATCGCTTGAAAATATCGTACTAAACGCAGGCGATTCTTTCAACTGCATAGTCTCAAGCGTGAAATAATTCAACCCCTTACGTAGCCAATCCAGGTGGAAAGATACATCCTCGGAACAAATCTTATCAAAATCAGATTCCCCTTCCTTTAAGGCGTCCATAATGCCCTTCTGGTGAAACACTCTCAGATTCTTAGTCTTTCGGATATTACTCAATATCGCTACCTGAGCACCTGTGTTCGCAGGTCTTCTTGTGAACTTCCAATTCGTAAGATTCGACTTATCCGAATACACCCTATCCTTAAAGGGCAGGTATCTTGGATGCTGAGCACAAAAAGCATCTATACCCTTAAATTTCTCGGGATTGTTAGCAATTTCTGAAAAGATGTCCTCAACCTGGTAATAAGGATAAACCATGGCGTCATCATCTAGAAGTAGCAGGTGGTCCCAATTCGAGTGATAGAACTCTGCTAATATCCTGTTTCTGGCTTCTGCGGGTCCTACACCTTGGTCATATCTGAGGGTGAACATCGTATGATTTCTGAGGAGCATACCGCATTCATTGTACTCACTTTCCTCATAATTCTGGTACGCTGTCATAACCACGGTTGGAGGGACCACCCGCTCCAACCATACAAGTTGCTCTTGATGCATCTTCAACCTTTGCTTGCGTAAGTCCAAATCATTAGGGAGATATGAAATTATACCTATCGCTAAACTCATACATCTACCTCCTCGCCATACCACCTATCTGTGATTTCTACGTCGCACTTGAATGGCACACTCAAGATTCCATCCGCACAATGCCTCATTATGTGGGACAATCTTTCACCTGCTTTCTTCGCAGTCTCCTTAGGGCATTGCCCGATAAGTTCATCGTGTACCTGAATGAGCAGTTCAAACCCATAACTCTGCAACTCAGGGTCATTGTCTACCATAGCCATTGCGAGTTTTGTCTGACTAGCCGCAGACCCTTGTATTCTAAAATTTACGGCTTGTCTCAGAGCGTCTGCTATCTTACCTGTATTATCGTGAACCTTTATACCCATACTCTGAGCCTTCTTCTTTATATCATTGACTGCTCTGTACCCATAAGCACTTCTTAACTCAGACATCAAACCTTTCTCTACCTCGGGGTCTATCGTAGTTTGAACCTTTGCTCTACCTGAGAGCATAGCCATAGGGTCAAAGTTCTTAACTACTCCTTTACCTGTAAACTCTAAGGTGTAGTCTGTTAATTGAGCATCTGGTAATCTACGTTTTCTTCCAAAAGCGTCCTCTACAAATCCCTTCTGTTTCACAAGTTCGTGGGTTTCTTCAACCCATTCTTTTACCTTAGGAAAGGCTGTAAAGAACTGATTGATAATCTTAGACGCTTCTTGCAAAGAGCATCCTAACTGCTCTGCGACACTTCTCGCACCACGTTCATACATAATGCCCAATACCACAGTTTTCATATTGGTTCTTCTCTGCTTACCCTCAGGATTCTTAGTACCATCTGGGTGAAATTCAAGACAAGCCTCATAGGGCATCTTATAAACGATAGCACCTACCGTCGCATAGATGTCCTTACCTTGAGCATATGAATCTATAAGACGCTGGTCTCTACTCATATGTGCAAGTATTCTAGGCTCTTGTTGTGAAAAGTCACATCCAAGCATAACCATACCGGGTTCTGGTATAAACATCTTTCTTATCTGCTTATCCTTAGACGGAATGTTCTGAAGATTGGGGCCGCTTGAACTAAACCTGCCCGTCTGTGCCCCACATTGATTGAAACTGCAATGAATCTTTCCGTCTGTGGGGTGCGCTACCTTAGGCATCTTGGTTATATAGGTTGATAGAAGTTTGGTTACACCTCTATATGCAAGTACCTTCCTTGCGAGTGGGTGGTCCAAACTCAACAGAACTTCTTCACCCGTGCCCTGCGACACATCGCCCAATTTCAATACGTCATACAAAAGAAGTCCTATCTGCTGAGGACTGCCAATCTGAACAGGTTCCTTGAATTTACTACCAGGATTTCTACGCTTATACGCATTGATTTCATCTCGATACATCTCCAGAGTCTTGTAGAAATCATCCTCACACACCTTTAATTCTTTAGTGTACTCCTCTTCCAGGTGCTTAGCATACTCTATATCTAGAGATATTCCTCTATCCTCCATTCGCGCAACCGTACGTATGACAGGCATCTCTATATTCTGAAATAGCCTTGCTACATTCTCAAGACCTCGTCTTTGACATACCTCGGAGTCAGGGTCAAGATACAACTTCTCGAACTCATATAACTCAAAGGTTTTCTTTGGGTCCATACCTGCATACAGCACTGCGGTATCTATAGGCACATATCGGAAATCCAAATCCTTGAACATATCATCAAAATTCATTGCCAACTCCGTTTCTCCGCCACCACAGTACAATTCCCAGACATACTTCAAGCCTATGCGGTCATTCTCGTTCAGCATAAAAGCACCTATCATAGTATCCCAATAGATGCCCAATTCTGTCTGCCAACTATTCTTAAACATTCTATAGTCATATTGGGCATTATGATAAACTATCTTCACACCTGATTCTTGTAATCTTCTGAATTGCTCTATAACATCAGATTTCTCGACTTGATTTGGGACCCTCACGCCTGTGACATAACTGATATGCTCAACAGGAATATACACGGACTTACTACCGGGTGTGTATATTCCGGCACCTACTATGACATCTTTAAGAGGGTCTAGACCCGTAGTCTCTGTATCGATAGCACATATACCCTGGCGAATAACCTCATCTATATACAGCCTTAATTCCTCTTTGGTGCGTATAGCCTGAACGTCGTCTCGATATCTCGACAGTTTACTCTCAACCAGGGCTTTTATCATCTTAACTCTGTCCATAAGAGTGTCTTTACCCTTCAAAGTTCGCGGTGCAAGCGCCGCCATAACCTTAGCCTTTGAAAGCAGGGCGGAATCACCCTCCCTGCTTGACCTTGGAGTATTCGGAATTTGAAATAAACGTCCCATCTTATACTCTCCTTCTGTTATTCACCCTATTCTGTTCAGAAGTAGGCTCAGGTGAATTTCCTCTTCTGCCCTCAAAAGGGATATCAGGGTCAACCTCCCCCCGGCGTGATACGGGTTGCTCCTGCCCTCTGCGATTTTCCGAATGTTCCTCTGACCTTCCACCTCTGGGCTTAACGTCCTCTTCATCTGGATTTGCATCTGGGAACTGACCTGTGACTACAAGACAATCCAACTCGTCATAAGTCTTGTCTAGGACGACGCTCCCAATTATATCCTTACGTTCAGGTAAACTCTTCAAAGCAAGCCCATCTGATTTTATTGGATACAGAGCATAGTCCGTTTGAGAATCGCCCTTCTTTCCTTGACGTTCTACCTCAAACATTGTGCCACATAATGGATTGTATCTCTTGCATATTGACTGTAACTTCTTGACAAACTGAGGTCCTCTGTCCCATACCTTTGCCTCCCAGGCAACGTCGTCCTTTGTCTTTTCGTCAAATTTCGTTACCTGTGCAAGTTGCATAAATATCCTGACAACTCTACCGTTACCGCTGGCACACAAAGGGCACAACTCTACAGGGTCGTCCGGATTATCCCTAAGGCAATTCACATACCTATCTTGCCCATTTACACCTACGCGGTGTACTGAAATGACGTCTACGTCATCTTCCGTCTCATACAAGAAACGCACTGAGGCTACATCTTTATCATCCCTAAGGGTGAAAAAACCCCGTGCATTACCTTGGTACTTATCGACATCGTTTAATGAAATTCTTCCCATAGTCTTCTATTCTCCTATTTTCTATATTTGCACATCTATGCATCATATTATACTCTTTTTTTTGATGAGGTGTTAAGCCTTGTGCAAATCTTTGAACAGTTCCTTTAACCTCTTAATCAAAAGATATACACCTGTTCTGGACATACCTAATTCTTTGGCAATCTCTGTTATCGTCATCTCGTGAGACTCGTTCATAACCAATTCACAGAATCTTAATTCATTCCTTCCAAGATTTCTATTCTTAAGTACGTTACTAATGCTATAAGAATCGTATGTAGGCGGCTCCCACGCATATTCAGAACATAATGCCTCGATACTCAAAGCACAGTCTATTCCATCATACTTATGATTCTGTTTCGATACCCAATCCTGACACTTACCATTGAGCACTCGCCTATAAAAATTGCAGAACTTCATACCGCAGTTCTGACTATATCTACCCATCGCGTCTAACAAATACTCCAAGGCTAGACTTTCCTTATCCTGATTTGGGATACTATAATACCTATCTGTACAACTCTTGGCTATACCGTATACCCTTATAAATACCGTGGCTACTAGTCGGTCATCTTTCTTTTGATTGTACTCCTGTACAAGTTGCTCCAACGGCGCCTCCATCTTATCCTTCAACGCCTGATTTCTTAGAAATAAATATGTTCCATACATTGTTTGTGTTCCTCCGATTTTCTTAGTTTCTTAGTTTGATATCTTGGTAGCTCAAGGCGTCGTCACAATCGACAATAACTTATGCAACGCCTTGAGTTTGTTTAATCTCTTGCTTACTCTTGTGCGGCACTGATAGCATCGCAAGCCGACTCAATACTATCTTCTATATCTGATTCCGTGATATCTCCTGACAGCAATTCGTCAACATTATCATAGGCTTCCTGCAGATAGTCAATGGCTTCTTCTATACTCGAGATAGCGTTCTCAGATATTTCCCTTCGAGTCTCAAATGACTCAGGCGTATTATCATAGCACTCTTGCTCCTCATCTAATATTATTTGCAACGTACTCATCTCGTCACTTATCAACCCTTTGAATTCGTCTGTGACTTCCGGAGTCGCACCCATCAAAGCGATTCCGCAATCCAATCTATTACGTAATCTACCCTCTACCTCAGAGAGCCAATTTCTTCTACCTTTATTCATATTTCTTTACCTCCTCTTCTGTGATAGGTATTATACAAGATACGCCTCCGCGTGCCATCACTATTTCAAAATACCTATCTGTGCCATCTGCGAGTGCAACTATAATGTACTCGGACTTATCTATCACTGATACTGCGTTAGATAAACCTGTATTTTTTTTGAGATGTGCCTTAACCAACTCTACTATCTGTATGGCTTGATTCTGGAGTTCCCAATCCTCTACTCCAAATTGCACAGATATCTCGTTCTCGTCGTAGGTATAGTCAATACCTCTAATCTTCTCTTGCATTATTCACCTACCTCCTGTCTGTACTTCTCAATCTCTTCTTTGGTTGCAGGTCTACCTTCATAATACGTATTCATAGACCAATAAGACTGACCTCCATTAAGGTTGCTGAGCAAACCCTTCAATGACCTGATATTCTCAGGGCATCCGCCGTTGCATTCAACGGTGTAACCAAATACCTTGTCAAGTAGATAATCGAGCGTTCCTACATAGGTGGTGTCATGACCCTTTCTGTGAGTCGTAACTGCGTAAACTTTCTTCATAGTTTCATATCCTCCGAGTTTCTTATTTCGTAGTATGTATTTGTACTACATATACAGTCTAACACAATCCGCAAGGGATTACAAGCGGATTGTGGCGTTCTTTTGTAAAATCTTTGTAAAGTCTGGTTAAAAATAGAATTCTTCTAAACCCTCGAATTCCTCAAATGTCAAATCATTTATATCCTTACCCGAGGGCAAGATGTACCTTGTAATTATCTTTGATGTCTTAAGAGCATTATAGAACTTCCACGACGCTTTCTCACCTTTATCGTCTGGGTCAAATGCACATATGAATTTTCTTATAGGACTTCTTCTGAGTTGCTCATATTGAGTTTCAGTACCTAAGCCTAGCATCGCTACCGCAGGAACTCCGTGAACCCAACACGTCAGAGCATTAAAGAAACTCTCACAAACTACCACTGTGTCAAAAGCCCTCTTCTTGAGAATAACATCCATACCATACACAGGTTTCTTTACATCAGCAGGGTAATTGAAAAATTTCGTCTTGACACTTCTACGTGCTATGAATAATGTCCTGCCCTGTTCATCTCTCACAGGAAAAGTTACACATTTTGTCTTCTTATCGTAACCCACGTCAAATAAATCAAGCACCTCATCTGTCATACCTCTCTTGTAGACATAAGGGTGGGTAAATCTATAAGACTCTAACTCCTCTTCCGAGACATAAGTAACCTGTTCTTTCTTAACCTCTCGGGAAAAATCTGTTCTTAATGGGTCTCTTCGATTACCTCGTTCTGCTACTATGAAATTTTCTGTAAGCCATTTCCTTCCATACCTGCCCAAATCATCATAACCAAAGCACCTACTAATCATACTGTCAATAGATGCCGTATACCCACACGCAAAGCAATGTACAGTACCTGCAGGTGTATTCCCTCTATCTTGAGTGGTTATACCACAAGAAGGTTTAGACTCTTGTCCGTGATTATGTACAGGGCACGTGAACTGAATATTCGAACCTGAACTTGAAGGTTTTATACCTCTGAGCAAATCCTTACCTGCTTCTAAGAGTGATGTCCTTAATCTCCACATCACTTCCAAAGGTGCGTCCATAATTTCTTGTTCACCTACTCTAAACACCTTATACTCCCTTAGGCACGTTCAAGCCACATAAAAATTCTAGATACTCTTTCTTAGGCATCTGACTGCAAAGACAGTGCTCACATTGATAATCAAATGCACATCTGTCTGTGTCATAGCCAGGTTGTATGCACATACCTTGCCTCTTCTTTTCCTGCTTTTCTGGGTCTTCCTTCTTTTTAGAAAATATCCCTGATATCTTTCTTCTCGAACTCTTTCCTAACTGCATCTACTTGTTGACCTCCTGTCGCATCCTCTGTGGTAGGTATGTACTTGAAATCTCCTCGGTCTATATCCCAGAAGTAAACCAACTTAGACCCCACCTGTCCATCACGGTTTTTCTTTATGCCTAATTCAAGACCTGCACCCGTCTGCTTCATTGAGATAACCTTACTTGAATACTGACCTATGGCATCTGCTCCATATATGTCTTCAAGTTCAGGTGTACCTCCATCTTCACTCTTTTTTGCGCCTCCACGGTTAGCCTGAGCAAGCCCTATTATTGGAACACCTGCGTCTACAGTCAAATCCCATAAATCCTGCAAGATATGCTCCAGACGAGTTGTTCTATCTGAACCCCTTCTCTCGTCTCTCATAAGAAGATATCCATCTATAAGCAACAAATCAAGATGATACTCCTCTATAAATGATTTCAAATCTGATACTGTTGCACGTCCGCCCAAATCTTTTGGTGTGACTACAACAAAAGGCACATTTCCAGGTTCAAGCCCTTCCACGTACCTTTTATATGTATCAATATCTACTGACCCTTTGACTAACTGTCTATTGGATATACCAGACATAAAGGTATCAAATCTATATCCTATCTTTCTTGAAGACATTTCTCCGCTATACATACCCACTCGTTTACCTTGTTTGAATGCTTCCTTTAACCATTTCAGACCCAACCACGTCTTACCCTGGTTAGTTCTGCCTACAAGTGTCACAAGTTCCTCACCTGGCTCCCAACCATCTATGACCTGGTCGAGTTCCACCATTCCTGTAGATACGACGCCCTTAGCCTTCTTCTTAGATTTATTCAGTACTTCTTCAAGTCGAGTACGTGCTGACACAACTATATCCTCTCCGAATATAGAGCGCCTAGTCATAAGTTTCGGCAACTCACGTAATGCGTAGTCTACTGCCTCATTCGCATCATCTTTAAGGTATTCAGCTATCCTATTTAGCACAGGTGCCATATCAGAATATAACTTTTCTTCCAATATAGTTTCTACAAGATACCTGTCTGACTCCTCTACTCGGAATACTTGGAAATCCGGGAATTTAGCCACCATAGTCTGAATATCAGGTACAGTCTTATATCTATCATAATGATTTGTTATGAAATAGAATTCTTCAGAATAATCACGGAAAAATCTCTTATCCAGATTATTCTGTGTTATCAAACCTATATTCTTTTCTTGCAAAACCTTATTCAATATCTGGAGTTGTACCATTACTCCGACCTCCTGTCAACACCCTTCAACTCAATAACTGACGAGCCGTTGAATACCTTACTTCTAAGTCTTGCGTCTATTTTCTGCTCTAATTCCTCAGAATTAAGATTACCTGTATATATATTGGACTTACCCGCGAACCTTCTCTGCTCTATAAAACTTAGAATGTTCGTGTAATCATAGTTACTTATTGACGTCGACCCAATATCATCCCAGATTACCAAATCTACATTCTCGACGTTCTTTATCAATTCCTCGAAATCTGCGTCATATACTGATATTCTATCTTTCAATTTCTTGAGAAAAGTCGGTGTATGCAGAAACACGGCTCTGGGCTTAAACCCATTACCGCACCAAACCTTATTCAAAAAAGACATCAGTATCTTAACCGACCAGGTCGTCTTACCATTACCATAATTCTGAGAAAACAGGTACAGATTATCACCGTTGGCTACAAAATCCACGATGTTCTCTTTTATGACTTGCAATCGGTCGAATGCCTGCTCATCACATCTATTAGGTACTAAGGGCTTCAAGAACTTTGATAGATTAGGGACCTGTGCTGACCTCATCAGGTAATCCATCTCCATATACCTTATGCAACCTGGATAACAACTTTCGTTGTCTCCAAAATCAAGGCATACCGAGGAATAGGGACATCTATTCTTATCGAAGACATATTCATAAGCCATATTTCTTACCTCCACTACATTATACTCTAGATTTCATTCAAACGTAAACCTAGTAACTCTTATGCGACAAATCCGATTCAAACTTCTTACGTTCCTCTTCGGACATATCCTTAACTGCTTTCTGTTGTACTCCAGGTTTACCCAAATCTGGAATCTCCCAAAAACTTGCCCACCCTTTCTTAAGAGTCTCTTTAACTAAGAGTATTGCGAACTCTTCGTCCACAACTCCTTCACTATCCTTGACAAGTTTCTCGAAATCTTCGAGGTGTTGCTTAGCCCCTGCCTCTGTTATACTGCCCTTCTTTTTCTTAACGTACTGAAAGAATTGCATAAGAAGAGACTGCAACTCCCGATTGAGCGTCCAGACATTTATTATCTGTCTAATAGTAGTCATTACCATAACTCTTTTAGATATATTTCTAGGTAATAATCTACCTGATTTATTATCAGAATGTTTTATATCTGTATTTATATCTGTATCAATAGGTACACGCTCGCGTGATTTTGCAAAATCGCAGTTTGAATTTTGTGAATCTGCAAACTGCATTTTGTGAGATTGCAAAATGGT
>Ga0209694_1000647_pt1 | contig 50743 bp, 48 predicted proteins | sample GluameincwithD2O_FD_187499 | JGI IMG/M metagenome (GOLD analysis project Ga0209694, IMG submission 187499) | Mouse cecum microbial communities from Vienna, Austria - Glucosamine amended microcosms incubated with D2O (SPAdes) (version 2) | ecosystem: Host-associated > Mammals > Digestive system >... | reverse complement strand
TATTCGCGGCGCGACATCTTCATTGTTCTCGGGTTGCGTATCGCCGGATAGTAGTCGAGGTACAGCGACAGGCGGTCGTTCTTTATCGGACGCTGGCGCAGGCTGACTTTGGAACAGGTTGATGGTAACATGGTTGTATTTCTTGTTTGTTGATTATTCGTGATGCAAAACTATATAAAAGGCTGATAGTGAAATGGTGATGGTAGAATCACCTGTACCGCTCACCGATTTTTAACCAATTTTCGGCGGTGCGAACAGAGCATCGAGAGCCTTGCGGTCGATTCGCACATATCTGCCCTCATAACTTCTTGGAATGTCATGAGTCCGGACGTAATGAGAAATCTGGTCACGGGTCATGTTATACCGCGCCATAGCTTCCGGCATGGTGTAGTATTCCGGCTCCAGCCCAGACTCCACTCCCATTGCCTTGTCAAACTGACGGCGAGAATAGAAAACCTTGCATTTGTCCTTACGCTTGCCAATCTTGCGCTCCGACACGAAACGATAGACAGACTCTTTCGACATATTGAACTTGGCACATACTTCTTCTACGGAATACCATTCTTCGGCTACCGTCTCAGTTGGCTGCTTATCGGCAAGAGCATTGTCGATATGTTTCCGACTCCAGAGTGTTTTGCCACGGACAACGGTTTTCGGTATGTTCCGTTCCTTTGCCATCTTGAAAAGCCACGAATTGCTGATACCGAACTTTTCAAGAATCTCCTTAGTCGTATAAAACTCCTCGATGGGTTCAGCCACCTTCTTCTCCCTCTTTATATATTCCCACTCTTTGAATAGGGCATCAATATCAGTTCTCCGTATTCTCGTACAACCGTTGAACTGGCAACAAGGTATCTTGTGCGCCTCAAGGTAGCGGTACAAAGTTCGTCTTGACACACCTATCAGTTGGGCGCATTGTGCCGGACTGATAAATTCAAGATCTGAGATTTTATCAGTTCGCATACTGTCTGCTATCACTTGTTGTTCAGTGACATGAGCGTTTCTTTTATTTTGCTTGTAAGAGCGTTCTGCACATTTTTTGCAACAGAACCGCGTTGAGCACTTGCGGGCTATAAAATTAGAGCCGCAAAACTCACAAATTTTAGTAATTTCGATGGTACTGCTCATTGTTTATTTCCGTTTTATTTCTGTTAAATCTGTGTCATGGCATGTCAGTGTGTGTCACTGCGTGCCATATCCTCCACAACCTCGGATGAGGCGCAACTGAAACCACGGAAACGGTACAATCGCGGTACAGGGAATCGCCAAAATCGACCAAAATGCACAAAAATCGGCAATATTGACCAATAAAAAACGCCCCTGAAAAGAGGCGTTTCGTGTTATTTGTTAGCTAATTATGTGATTATCAAGTGCTTATCTATTTGCCGATGCAGAAGTGGGAGAAGATGTGGGAGAGGATGTCGGGGGTGGTGATGTCGCCGGTGATTGTGGCGAGGTGGTGGATGGTTTGGCGGAGGTCTTGGGCAACGAGGTCTGCCGGAAGTTGGGATTTAAGGGCGGAGATGGCAGATGTTGTCGCTTGGGCTGCAAGGAGCAGGGATTGGTAGTGGCGTGCGTTGGTCACAGTCATATCCGTGGGGGTAGAGTCTGTGTTGACGGCGTGTGTGAGGGCATCGTGCAAAGGAGACAGGTCGTGGTCTGTTTTTGCAGATATGAGGATTGATGTGGATACAAAGTCGGGTAGGGGCGGTGGGGTCAGGCCGAGGTCTGCTTTGTTGATGACGGCTATGATTGTTGTTTCTGCGTTGAGGTGTTCTTTGATCTGTGTGGCGGTTTCTTCCAGTTTGGGATTGGAAGGATCGATCATCCACAGCAGTATGTTGGCTCGTGAGATTGCTGTGAGACTGCGGTTGATGCCTATTGACTCAATTGGATCTGTCGTTTTGCGCAGGCCGGCAGTGTCAATGAAGCGGAATAGGATGCCGTTGATTTCCGCGGTGTCTTCTATGGTGTCGCGAGTGGTGCCATGTATGGAGCTTACGATGGCTTTGTCGTCTCCGAGCAGACGGTTGAGAAGAGTGGATTTTCCTGCATTGGTTGCACCGATGATTGCTACAGGCACTCCGTTTTTCAGAGCATTGCCGGTCGCAAATGATGCGCTCATTCGAGTTACGGTTTCGTGTATTGTTTCTGCCAGTGTGATCAGCGTGGTCCTGTCGGCAAATTCTACGTCTTCTTCCGAAAAATCCAGTTCCAGTTCAAGCAATGCGCACAGTTGTAGTAGATCGTCACGCATTTTTGATAATCGTCTGGAGTATTCTCCACGCATCTGGGACATAGCTATACGGTGGGCGGCGCGCGAGGATGACGCTATCATGTCGGCCACGGCTTCTGCTTCGGCAAGATCCATTTTGCCTGCGGCAAAAGCTCGGCGGGAAAATTCGCCTGGTTCGGCCAGGCGGGCGCCATTGCGAATCAGGATGTTTATTAGTTCCCGTTGAATCCACGTGGATCCGTGTACTGACAGTTCAACCACATCTTCTCCTGTGAAAGATTTCGGCGACCGGTAGACTGTGGCTACGGCTGAATCCAGATCTTCTTTTGTGTCCGGATCAAATATGGTACCGAGTCTTGCTGTATGGGATTTTGCGGCCGACAAGGATTTGCCGCGCCATATTTTGTCGGTGATTTCAATGGCTTGTGGTCCGCTTATGCGTGCTACTGCTATGCCGCCGGTGCCTGGGGCTGTCGATATTGCGCAAATAGTCATGGTTTTATATTGCTCCAGAAATTGAAGCGACATTTGGATTCGATGATATGCTGTATGCTGTCGGGAAGGTTTTGGAAAAAGTCATGTCCGGTAACTCTTTCCACCGAGTCGATGCTCACGGCGGCTGCCTGCATGCCCCCGGAAACTCTGCCGTTGGGCATTATGAAACCGATACCTCTGGGTGGATTTGCAAATGGTGCCGCTATAATTTTAAAATATCGTTTCGGGACGGCAACTCCGGTGTTTCCGATGTATTCATCAGGTAAATCCGTGAGTATAGGTCCGGCTATGATGATAATGGCGCTGTCGGCCATTGCCCATATCCGGCATTTTTCTTCCAGTTTTTTCCATGTGCCGCCATTAAGTGAATGAAGTTGCGGGCATATATTCGTCATGTAGAATGATTGACGCATGGCTTCCGGACACCATCGCATGTCGGCTGCCGGCGCCATGTGGCCGCGATCGTAGCCCGAGCCGCGATAGTCTTCCGGATATGGGCATCCTATTACGTTGTCATCGTGCAGAAATTTGTCACCACGCTCTTCATTGCCATCCACTTCGGACCGTAACAGTTCCCAGCTTACCCAGTTCGGGATGTGCATATCTTTGTTGAACGAAACGGTCATGGCCTTATATTCAATAAGTTGTTCTGCCAGAGTTGGATTTGTGGCGGGATGTGTAAGATCCGTACCGGTGATATATTCCGTATGCCATTGCGATTCTGTCGCATTTATATGATCATTAAAATATTTTATGACATAGCCACCTGCAGCCATAAGCACAAGTAATCCCAATGTCAGTATTGGCGAATGTTTTTGTCGGTTGTTGTTATTCTTCCGGCGGCTTTTTCCATCATTTTTCATACTACAAATGTACTTTAAAAATTAAAAGGATCAAAAAATATTTGCACAATTCAAAAAAGACATTTAACTTTGCACCGCTTTTAAGAAAAGTCGCGGGGTGTAGCTCAGCCCGGTTTAGAGTACGCGTCTGGGGGGCGTGTGGTCGCAAGTTCGAATCTTGTCACCCCGACAATTTTAAAGGTAACGGGTGTAACCAATCAGGTTACACCCGTTTTTATTATCTCAATTGAGCCTATTAGGTTTTTCTTTTTATATTTTTATAATAATGGGGTGTGGCGGTGCGTTGAGATATATAAATCAAATGCGATGAAACAATGAAAAAAAGGTTGGTGATTCTAATGTCCGTTATTTTAATGGCGGTTTCACTTCAGGCTCAATGGAATTTCGGTGTAAAGGCCGGTATTGATTTTGCCAATGTCAATCCTACGGAGCTTTATGGCAAAACCCAGATGAGTATTGGCCCTATGGCTGGAGCCGTTGTTGGTTATACGATAAGTGATTGGATTGACATTCAGGCTGAACCTGCGTATTCCCGCAAAGGTTACAAGGATAAGGATCTGGTGGTCATGAGAGGGGTAGACGGTGTGGATGCTCAAAAGTTCGGCCTGACAGTTATCGCAGATTATGTAGAGTTGCCTTTGTTGGTCAAGTTTTACCCGTTCCAGAACATCGGTATAAATGTTCAGGCCGGCCCGAATGTCGGCCTGTTGATAAACCGCAGCTATAAAGTGGGCAAAGACAAGGATTTTGACATGCCGTTTAACGGATCTGGAGACGAACGTTTTAAATTCGGCATGGACTTCGGTATAGGCTATACGGCTTCGATGGGCATGTTTATAGACCTGCGCTATAATCTTGGTCTGACCAACAGCTATAAGGATTTGAAATGTTTTCAGGATCGTACGTTTGCGATCCAGATAGGATATATGTTCTGAACATGAAAATTCTTCTGATGGCCGTAGGCCGTACCACATCCGAAATAATGCGCCGAGGCATTGATCTTTACAAGGATCGGTTGAAATATTACGACGCTCCTGTGGAGATTAAGATAATAGAGGATATAAAGGGCGCCAAATCTCTGACGCAGCAGCGTCAGAAAGAACTTGAGGGGGAGTCGATCTTGCGGAATGTGACTCCGTCTGACCGTGTGGTGCTGCTGGATGAAAACGGGCGTGAATTTACATCGCGTGAATTTGCCGCATTTGTAGACAAGCAGATGGTTAGCGGGGTGAAACGGCTGGTGTTTGTGGTCGGCGGACCTTATGGGTTCAGCGATGCAGTCTATGCGCGCGCTGACTCCAAACTGTCGCTTTCCCGCATGACGTTCAACCATGAGATGGTGCGTCTTTTTTTTATCGAACAGCTATATAGGGCCATGACCATACGCCGAGGTGAGCCTTATCATCATGACTGACAGTGGCCATTGACTGGTTTCAGCGGGTCAGTGGCAGAAGCGCCTATGCTGACGCAGGCAAAGAATCCTCCCGGACTATCCAGAGAGACAAGGCAGTATATTGCTGCAACTGAGCATACAATGGTGGTTATTGCGCAAATGGTTTTCCTTAAAATGTCTACAAACTTTATGTTTGGACGAGAGTAGGTGTCTGGATTCATGGGTGGTGGAATGTTTGTTGGTTCTGTCGCAAATGTAATCGGGTGTGTGGGCTGTTATGATGCCCTGTTGTGTTAATTAAGATGAAGCACGGCGGTTAATTCCGTTTATGTTCGCTATAGTTATTATATTATCGTAACTTTGCAGACGAATTAATACTGATAAAGAAAATAGATGACAACATTTCAAGACCTCGGAGTGCGTGAGGATCTGCTTCGCGCCATAGAGGAACTAGGTTTCGAATATCCGATGCCCGTGCAGGAAAAGGTGATACCTCACCTGCTCACGCAAGATAATGACGTGGTAGCATTGGCTCAGACCGGAACCGGAAAAACGGCAGCATTCGGATTGCCCGTATTACAGCGTATAGACACAGGATCTACTGCCACCCAAGCTCTTATAATTGCTCCCACCCGTGAACTTTGCCTTCAGATAGGCAGTGATCTGGCTGATTTCTCCAAATATATTTTGCATTTGAAAGTTTTGCCGGTCTACGGCGGATCTTCCATAATGTCGCAGATACGCGGTCTGCGCCAGGGTGCACAGATCATAGTGGCCACTCCCGGACGTCTCATAGATCTTATAGACCGCGGTGAAGTCAATCTTGCCAATGTCCATACAGTGATACTTGATGAGGCTGACGAGATGCTCAATATGGGCTTTCTGGAATCCATTGATGCGATTCTTGCCAATGTCCCGGACAATAGGAAGATGCTGATGTTTTCGGCTACAATGCCCAAGGAAATAGGAGTCATTGCCAAGAAATATATGCATGATCCGCTTGAATTTGTTATTGGCACGCGCAATTCCGGAGCCGAGAACGTGAAACATATCTACTATATGGTCAAGGCTCAGGATAAATATCTGACATTGAAACGTGTTGCTGATAACACTCCGAATATCTACGGCATCGTATTCTGCCGTACACGAAAGGAGACACAGGAAGTGGCCGATGCGCTGATACAGGACGGATACAATGCCGATTCTCTTCATGGCGATCTCTCACAGCAGCAGCGTGACATGGTCATGAAAAAATTCCGTGACCGTGTGCTGTCCATGCTTGTTGCCACGGATGTGGCTGCCAGAGGACTTGACGTGGACAACGTGTCGCATGTCATAAACTACGGCTTGCCTGACGACACAGCCGTCTACACCCATCGTTCTGGCCGTACGGGTCGTGCCGGCAAGACCGGAGTTTCGGTTGCAATAATGCATTCCCGGGAAAAAGGCAAATTGCGGGAAATTGAAAAAAAAATAGGCAAGACTTTTGAGCACAAGGATGTGCCGACTCCTGACCATATAATAGAAAAACAGCTTTATAATCTGGCCGACAGACTGGAGCGCGTAGAGGTCAACGAGCAGGAAATAGGCAAATATCTCTCTGGCGTAAGCCGAAAACTCGAATGGCTCTCGGAACAGGATTTGCTCAAACGGGTTTTGTCGCTGGAGTTCAACCGCCTTCTCGATTATTATAAGGATGCGCCTGTCATTGAAAATTTATCGCCTGATAAGCCTAAGAAAAATGATCGGAAGCAGCGTGGTGAGAAACCTTCTGATGCTGAAAAGGACAGGCGTACGGCGGCACGTGGCATGGCGCGTGTATATGTTAATGTGGGCAAGCGTGACGGCTTTTATGCCGGCAATCTCATTGATATACTCAACCACGTGGTGCCTGGTCAGAGGGTCGATGTCGGGCGTATTGACCTGATGCCCGGATATTCTCTGTTTGATGTCAAAAAATCAGATGCGTCCAGGGTCGTTCAGGCATTAAAGGGTTCGGACTTCTACGGAAAGCGGATCCATTGCGAGCAGGCTGATGCCGCAAAAGATTATACGCGCGCATCGGCACGTAAGATGCGGGAGGATGCCACTGGCGGTGGCTTTGAGGCTTTTTCCGGTCCGCGTCGTGGAGGTTCTAAAAAAATGAATCGTCATAAACGTTAACCGCGGTTATGATTTCATATAAAGATAATGAAGAGATAGTGCATGTCTGCAATGACATACACTATTTTTTATTTCCGGTGAATTGTCTGCAATACAACTTTTACACAAGTGATAGTGTTGATTTTTAAGATCAGTTACGTTAAGTTAAATAGATTACATATATCAAAATAAACTGAACTATGGATATTCTGTTTCTGTGTGTTATCATTTTCCTTTTCCTTTTGGCAGTGTTCGATCTGTCGGTCGGAGTCAGCAATGATGCGGTCAATTTCATGACGTCGGCCATCGGTTCTAAAGCCGCATCATTCAAGAGGGTGCTTATTGTGGCATCGGTCGGTGTCTTTATTGGTGCTGCCATGAGCAACGGTATGATGGATATTGCTCGTCATGGCATATTCAGGCCGGAGCACTTCTCGTTCTATGAACTGATATGTATCTTTATGGCGGTAATGGTTACCGACATTATTCTGATCGATCTGTTCAACACGCTCGGTATGCCCACATCGACGACCGTCTCCATGGTTTTCGAACTGCTTGGCGCCACATTTGTGGTCTCTCTGATAAAAATGGCCGGTGATACGGCCGGAGATCTTGGTTTCAACGATTTGATGAACACGGAAAAAGCACTGTCGGTTATCATAGGTATCTTTCTTTCGGTAGCGATTGCTTTTGTGTTCGGTACTTTGGTCCAGCTCCTTTCCCGTACGATCTTTACGTTCAACTACAAAAGCCGTCTTAAATGGAAGATAGGACTGTTTGGCGGAATCTGCGCCACTATGATCGTCTATTTCCTTCTGATAAAAGGTATCAAGGATCTTACTTTCATGACTCCTGACCTCAAACGGTGGATCGGCGACAACACTCTGTTTATCATCGGTAGTTGCTTTATATTCTTCACGCTGCTGATGCAGTTGCTTCATATCCTGCATGTCAATGTCCTGAAAGTTGTGGTTTTGATGGGCACGTTTGCTCTTGCCATGGCCTTTGCCGGCAATGACCTCGTCAATTTTATCGGTGTGCCGCTCACGGGCCTTGCGTCATATCAGGATTACATGGCTAACGGAGGAGGTGATGCCCATGGTTTTATGATGGGATCGCTTAACGGTCCGGCTGATACTTCACTGTATTTTCTGATCGGAGCCGGTGTGATCATGGTGGTGTCGCTGGCTACTTCTAAAAAGGCGCGTAATGTGACTAAAACCGAAATAGGTCTTGGCAGTCAGGCCGGAGGAGATGAGATGTTTGGATCGTCACGTATCGCACGCAGTCTGGTTCGATGGGCGCTGTCGTTTCTATCATGGATCAGAGATGTGACTCCTGTGCGTGTACGCGAATGGTTTAACCGTCGCTTTAACATAGATGAGACGATCATGGATCAGGGTGCCGCTTTTGACCTGATCCGTGGTTCGGTTAACCTGGTATTGGCAGGTGCTCTTATAGCGATGGGCACATCGTTGAAGCTGCCTTTGTCCACTACTTTTGTTACGTTTATGGTTGCTATGGGTACATCGCTCGCCGACCGTGCATGGGGCCGCGAGAGTGCGGTGTTTCGTATCACTGGTGTGATCTCGGTGATAGGCGGATGGTTTCTCACTGCCGGTGTAGCGTTTATCGGAGCCGGTATAATCGTGGCTTTGATGCATTTGGGGGGGCTCTGGGTAATGTTTGCTTTGGGTGCCGTGACCATAATGTTGCTCATACGAAGCAACCGGCGTTTCCGTATGAAAAAAATGGAGGATACCGGCGATGAACTTTTCCAGACGATTCTTTCGTCCAAAGACAAAGACGAGGAGACTATGTGGAATCTGTTGCTGCGCTATATTACAGCTGAGCATCGTAAATTTATGGCATATGCTGCCGATACCTATGGAGCGGTGACTGAAGCATTTGTGAAAGAGGATGTGAAAACTCTCGGCAAAGCTGAAAACGGGCTGATGCGACAGAAAAAGGAACTGAAAAATGCCAGACGGAAAGAAACTCTGTGCCTGCGCATGGTAGGCCGCCGCACCGCCATAGAGAAAAGTGCGTGGTTTCACCTTGGCAACAACTGCTGCATGTCGATCTTATACAATTTAAGACGTATCAATGAAATCTGCAAGGAGCATGTGGAAAATAACTTTTTCCCCCTGCCTGAACAGTACACTGATGATTTCAAGCTGGTAAGGACACGTGTATCCATTCTCTTCAATGACACTATAACTATGATTGACAATGCTGAACTGGACGTGATCCCCACGCTCAGGCGCCATTGCGAGGAGATCAAGGATATGGTGTCTGAAAAATATCATGTCCTGTATGAGCATCTGAGCGAAGGAGATCCTTCATCCATGACTGTTGTGTATGTGTATTTCAACATGTTGCAGGAAACCCGTGAGATGCTCTCCACAATGCACAAATATCTTCGCGCATACGCTAAACTGCATGATACGGAATTTACCGGCCGCACTTCCTGACAATTTATGTAGCATATGGCATTAAAACATAAATTTCTTTTCCGACGAATCGCACAGAGTCTTGGCATACTGTTGCTTCTGGTTGTCGCATTTACTGTGTATGCCAACCTTTGTGTCGAAAAGTATGCCGAAAACCGGATATTTTCAACAGTGTGCACAGTCCCTCACAACAGGGTCGCATTGTTGCTCGGCACCAGTCCGTTAAACAGGTATGGACGTCCCAATTCCTATTTTACCAATCGTATTGTCACAGCAGCTGAACTATATCATGCCGGCAAGGTGGATTACATTATTGCGAGTGGCGACAATCATACGAAGCAGTATAATGAGCCGTCCGCTATGCGTGATTCTCTTATTGCTCAGGGAGTGCCGGCTGATAGGATAATTCTGGATTTTGCCGGATTTCGAACCCTTGATTCAGTAGTGCGTGCAAAAGAGGTGTTTGGATGTGACTCACTTACGATCATATCACAGGACGACCATAGTGCCAGAGCCTTATATTTGGCTGAAGCCAATGGAATTCAGGCCGTTGCCATCTCTGCACCTATCAGGGCCGGAAGACGTGTGCGTGTTCGCCTTGCTCTGCGTGAGTGGCTTGCCCGCGACAGGATGATGCTCGATATATGGTTCGGCAAGCGACCTCACTTTCTCGGAGATAAGATTGAGATTCCGAATGTGCCGATGCAGAGAAGTTATTCCACTGCGGATGGCATGACGATTAAAATATTAAATCCCTCAGACATTACCGCATCGTTGGATTCTTTAGTGGTGGAGTTTCGCAATACACGCGATGTGTACGGTATGACCGGCGAATGGTTTGAGATAACAAAACTGGATAATGGAGTCTGGCAGGAGGTGCCATGTGACAACAAATATACAGATGAAAATGGCGAAACAGTCTGTTTCAATTCCATCGGTTACATTGTATTGCCGGACACTACATTCCGCATCACTGTGAAGCCGTGGTTTTACGAAAAGCCGTTTACGCCGGGCATATATCGTTTGGCCAAACGCTTCGATTATCCTCCTTATCCTCGTAACCAGGACGTAGACACAGCCTACGTTGAATTTGAAATCAGATGATAGATTAATTGGCAGAACAAGAAAACATGAAAGCATTGACATATATCCGGCCTGGCCGATTTGAACTGATTGACAAACCGGTTCCCGAAATCCTTGATCCTAGAGATGCCATTGTCAAGGTTTCTCTGTCGAGCATCTGTTCGTCGGATCTGCACATACTACATGGTTCTGTGCCGCAGGCACGGTTTGGCATTACCGTCGGGCATGAGATGGTGGGCATTGTGGAAGCGGTCGGATCAGAGGTGAATAAAGTCTTTATTGGTGACCGTGTGGCAGTAAATGTGGAAACCTTTTGCGGCAAATGTTTCTTCTGTCAGCGTGGTTGGGTGAACAACTGCCGGGACGGAGGTTGGAGATTGGGCTGCAGGATTGACGGCGGACAGGCTGAATACGTGCGCGTGCCATACGCAGACAATGGCCTGACTCCGATTCCCGACGGAGTTACTGACGAACAGGCGCTGTTTGTCGGTGATATTCTTTCTACAGGCTATTGGTCTGCAAAGATTTCAGAAATTTCGGAAGAAGACACAGTGCTGATCATCGGAGCCGGGCCGACCGGTCTGTGTACACTCCAGTGTGTTATGCTTTATTCTCCGAAGCTGATAATAGTTTCGGAAGCGGATGAAGCAAGACGGCGGTTTGTGAAGAAACATTTTCCGGGTGTTATGGTCATAGCTCCGGATGAATGCCTTGAAAGAGTAGCAGAATCAACTGGGTATTATGGTGCTGACCGGGTGATTGAAGTTGCCGGCAGTGAAGATTCGTTTGAAATGGCATGGAGGGTGGCGCGTCCTAATGCGATTGTCACAATCGTGGCTTTGTATAATAAGTCGCAGATACTTCCCCTTCCTGATATGTATGGTAAGGATTTGACCTTCAAGACTGGAGGTGTAGATGCTTGTGATTGTGAGGAGATCATGCGTCTTATTGCCGACGGCCGGATCGATACAACCACGCTCATTACTCACCGTTATCCGCTCAGCGGAATACAGGACGCCTACGCCCTGTTTGAGCAGAGACGTGATAACGTGATCAAAACGGCTATATTTCCCGGATAAAAGATAGAGTATAAGGTACCATCTTTAATATAAAAATAAAAATTAACCATAACAGTCTATGCTATGGTTAATTTTTTGTAATTTTGTACACGATTTACACATACATATTACACACAAAAACCAATCAAACATGATAAAGTTTATGAATGACCACGTCGGGAAGGTGTTCTGCGTGGCTATTTCTGTAGGTCTGGTAGGCTGTATCGACGAAAATTACGACCTGAGCGATATTGACACTACAGTGCAGATTGATGTTAAAGACCTTGTCATTCCGCTTAATATGTCGGAAATGCGTCTTAATTCCATTATAGATCTGGATGATGACGGCGTGCTCAAGGAGATCAATGGTGAATACGTCATAATTCAGGAGGGTGACTTTCATAGTGATGAGATCAAGATCAATAGTATTGAAATAGACAGTCCTGATGGAAGCCTGCAGTCCAAATCGGTTACATTGGCTGCCGGACAGGCAGTGAAGAATCCTCGATATGCTCATGATTTCTCATATCATACAGAAGGAGTTGACGATTATGTAGATCAAATCGAGAGTGCTGAGGTCGTATGGCGCATTGGCATGCCGTTGCAGACGTCATCTACTGATGTGGTGTTTAGAAACCCTGTATATAAGATACCGGAAGGCCTGAAAGGATATCCGACGGTCGGAGTATATGATGAAACCACGTCGACCGTGACTGTGACCGGCGATTTCCATATTCTTGATTTTTCATTCAATGTAACGGAAATTGACTGTACTGCAAATCCTGATTTTAAATTTGACAAAGAAGACCACTCGATTGAGTTTCCCGGCTATGTGGCCTTGGTGGGAGGTGAGATTGTCAATATAGGCACTGAGACAATTACAGGAGCCACTGTTTCAGTCGACTTTCAGTTTGATGTAATGACTGTGAAGACTATTACGGGATACGTACACTATCAGACAGACAATCTGACATCCGAACGCATTGTCCTCGAAGACATCCCCGACTATCTTAGCCAGCCTGGCACCAGCCTGATCATGGATAATCCGCAGATATACATTACGGCATCCAATCCGTTGGCCGGTTATGGTGTGACTGCGTCTACCGGCATTGTCATCAGTCAGTATCGTGCTGATGACAATGGTGACCTTGATTCTATATCCGGTATTGAAATGCCGGAGCCGTTGCGCATAGGAGCCGTTGAGGGTGCGCAATCATTCTGCCTGTCCCCTGATGATCCTGGTTCACAAGGTTATGATAAATTTCCAGATGCCGTGTGGCATTCTTATCCAGGTCTCGGCCGGATTGTATATGGAGAAGGATTACCTCAGGAACTGGGAATATATTTCCAGAATCCCGGTATGGATCACTGCCATGTTACAAAATTCGAAGTCGGTAAAAATCTTGGCGAGCTGAAAGGCACTTATACGCTCTACGCACCGTTGGCCATGGAAGCCGGATCTCAGGTGAGGTATAGTGGACGTGAAACAGGGTGGGGGCTTGAAAACGACCTGACGGTCACCACTCTTCAGCTTACAGCTTCAGTGTCGAGCACTCTTCCTGAGAATGTGCATGTAGAAGCATGGCCGCTTGACATGAACGGAGAGCGCATCAGCAACGTGGAAATCAAAGGCGCTGATGTCGCAGCCGGTACCTCTACAGATCTAAACATCACTATTACAGGCGAGATCGCAGGTCTTGACGGAATAGAATATGTGGCTAAGGTCATATCAGGTGATAATACGGCCGGAATCACGCTGAAGCCTTCACAAGGTTTGGATTTCTCCGGCATACGTATCAAGGTTTCCGGACACTATAGAACAGAGATTTAAATCATAATTTTGTACCTAAAAGCACACCAATTCATTTATCATGAACCTTAAAATAAAAATAGCCGCAGGCATTATGTCGTTTTGTGCGCTTGGCGCATATTCTCAGAATCGCTCGGCATATTTCAGCGATAATTATATATATGGTTTTCAGCTTAACCCGGCTTTTGCATCTGAAACCGGTTTCATAAGCATGCCCGGAATCGGCAATCTGAACATAGCTGTTGACGGCAACGTAGGTATCAATAAGTTCCTGTTTAACACCAATGGACGGACCACTACGTTTATGAACCCCGAAATCTCGGCATCTGAATTCCTTAAAGGGTTGAAAACCAATAACCGCATAGGAGCTAACGGTCGCATCGGTATTCTCACTGTGGGATTCAACGCTTTCGGAGGATTCAACACCATAAGTCTGAACACTGTATTCGATGTGCAGGCACGCATGCCCAAGTCTGTGTTTTCATTCCTTAAAGAAGGAGTGCAGAACCGCACTTATGACATATCGAACCTTGATGCCCATGCCGATGCCTATGTTGAACTGGCTTTGAACCATTCTCACAAAATCAATGACAGACTTCGCGTCGGTGCAGCTGTTAAGTTGCTTGTCGGTGGCGGTAACATCGATGTCAACATGAACAGCGCCAAACTTGTGCTTGGCGAAAACGCGTGGACGGCAGAAACCGATGCTCGTGTACTGGCAAATTTCAAAGGACTGGCATATAAAACGGAAATAAATGATCGCACGGGGCATGAATATATATCCGGAGTGAGCCTTGACGGTCCCAAAGGCATTGGTGGCATTGGTCTGGCTTTTGATCTCGGTGCAGTCTATAAACTTAATCAGGATTGGACATTCTCAGCCGCCTTTACTGACATAGGTTTTATATCGTGGAGCAACAACATGGAAGCCTCGACAAATGGAGTGCACACATTCAATACTGATGACTATATTTTTGATCCCGATGATTTCGGCTCGACATGGGATGTGATGGGAGACCGTCTTTCGGCTCTGTATGAACTGGAAGACAATGGAGATACCGGACGCCGTAACCGGGCGCTGTCGGCCACGATGAATGCTGGAGCTGAATATGTTTTCCCTCTGTATCGTCCTCTTTCTTTCGGGGTTCTGAATACCACACGTATTGCCGGCCGATTCTCATGGACAGATTTCCGGTTGAGCGCTACTGTGAAGCCTGTAAAATGTCTGTCGGCTTCGGTCAATTATGGTATAGGCACTTTTGGATCTTCGTTTGGCTGGGTGGCCAATCTGTCGTTGACCGGATTTAATCTCTTTATAGGTATGGATCATACAGTAGGAAAACTTGCCAGACAGGGAGTCCCGCTTAATAGTAATGCACAGTTCTCATTGGGTATTAATTTCCCGTTTGGAAAGTAATACAGAGCAAAATAAACATGCAGAAAGTCCGGACGTTAAGCCCGGACTTTCTGCATGTTTGATATTTATAAACTTCAAGTTTTTCTCAGATAGGAGCTTGTAAACATCGCAATCCATCCGATCGCAAGGTATGCGGCGGCATATATAATGAACCACACTTCCTTTATGTCGAAAAATAACCACGTTCCCGACAGGAACATTATAGCGGACAGCAGGGGAATATTCCACATCTGCCTTATGTTTTTGCCACAATTTGCCCCAAGTATTATGGAATATACCGGATTGATGATATAGAACACGATAATGCACAATATCATACCGCTGCATCCCGAAGCCGATTTGGCATCCTTGACAGCCATGTCTATCAAGGTCTGGCCAAGATTGTGGCCACGGTAATCTGTTTCGATATATAATGCCACAAGCCAAGGATATAAATCCATCCGGGAATTAAAATCATTGGTGACAAGACCTGCACAACCTATGATTTTATTGTCATCGACCAACAGATACCATTGCGGCAAAGGATTCTCTGCGTCAATACAATTCCGGAGACAATCATCATACACCGGCATGGACTTTTCCGTAGCCCATTTTTCTTGAAAATAGGCTATTGCCCGATCGAGATATTCTGGCAATTGGCGTACAGATATTGTTGTCATAATAATGTTTATTCCGGAAACAAGGTGCAGAATCCCTGTTTATTGAACTGATAATACATATCTATGCGTTCGGGAGTGTCGTTTTCGAGCAATAGTAGAAGTTCCTTTGCGAATTCAAGAGTCGCTGAGCCATTGGCAGTCACGATATTCCTGTCGCAAACCGCCTGAGCATGGATATAGCCGTTGGGATTGGTGTAGTTTGATCCGCCCCATAGTTTAAGCTGTTCCAATCCGTTGCCTGTATGCTTTACGGCGTTGAGAAATCCAAGTTTTGCCATGAACGAAGCCGCATTGCATATAGCTCCGATGATTCTGCCGCGTTCCATCGAGTTTTTGATAATAGGTATCACCATGTCCGCAATCGGTGTGGCCCAGCCGAATCCGCCGATCATCACCAATGCGGCATAATCATCCGGTATGGTTTCAAACGAGTAATCCGGCAGAGTATGGAATCCGCCTATTGACTTGACCGGATCCAAGGTTGGAGCAACAATTTTATTTACATACTTCGGATTCTTCTTCAAGGCAAATTCGTCAGAAGCGATAGCCTGAGACAAATAAACTGATTCGTGTGCGGCATAATCCGGCAAAAGGATATATAAAATTTCGTTAGACATTATTCTCGGTTCATAAATTTTCTGCAAAAATAGCAATTAATCTGAGATAGCAAATCATAGAATTGAGACATGGTGACAGCCGTTTCAACGATCTCGCAATGATACAGGACTGACACAATATGATTTGGCACGCTTAATGCTTTTAGTACTGAACAAAACTTTTATGGCTATGAATAGCAACAGTCTATACACATTTGTAAATATCACGTTCCCGAAACCCATAATTGAACGTGACGATGGACAGATCATCAATTCGTGCGTGGCGACACATTCAAAAGAAACGTGTGTGGCGTAATCGGTTACGTCTGATTTTTCGAGCATTTTCTCCGGCTTATGTCGAATGTTTCTCAACTGGTGTAAATATTGGTTTGTTATGTATGAGATTGAAGTAATTATCCGGTATAGTAGACTATGGTATGGGGTGGGGTGACGTATGCGGCTAATTATGAAAAAGCGTAACGAAGCTGTTTTTTGCAGCTTCGTTACGCTTTGGCTTGATATGTTGACCGTATTTATTTTAATTTTGACAGAACGGAAGGCTGGGCGACAAGCCAGATCACATCGCCCGATTGAAACGGTTCGTTGCCGTCGAGCCTTATGAAATCTTTGTCGCGCTCAATTGCTACGATTAAGGAGTTGTAAGTGTTTCGGAAATCAGCTGTAGCAACGGTTTTTCCTATCAGCGGAGACTTTTCTGAGAGTTGAACGCTTGTAAATTTAACATCTTCCGAATTTCGGCTTGACTGTGAACTCTCGTTTTCGCCGGCTTCCATCAGAGGTATGATGGTCTGTATCTGTTCTTCCGTTCCTATAATTCCGACGGTATCGCCCGGGAAGATACGCTCGTTGCCGCCCGGCACCGGGATAACCACGCCGCCGCGCTGAATACTCGCAATGCTGATGCCGTAATGTTTGCGCACATTGCTTACCGCCAGACGTTCACCGACAAACTGGCAGTCATAGCCTACATTTACGTATGCCATGTGCATGTCGCTTACCAGATTGTTATTGGCGCCCGAGCGCCTTAGTTCGCGTTCGTTGAGATTGTTCAGAAATTTGGATTCGATGCGTGCAAGACGATGGTGCACACGGCGTGATATGAATATGAATCCGAGAGTAAACAGTGTGGCCCCGAGCACGCCGCCTATGGCCCATCCGGCCGTGTGGCTGATCACATACACCACAAATCCCATGGCCAACAGCAGGCGGAGGATGCTCATCACCACCAGCGGCACATCGAACTTCGCATTGGCTTCGACGAGACGTGCCCGCTCTGTGGCTTTGGATGCCGGATAACATAGAGCCAGCAGAAACGGTGACATGGCAGACAGTGTGACCACACTCCAGGCAAGTTTGCCAAGTGTGGGAGAAGTGATCAGATTCCGCATGATGGGGTCAAGGTAAATGCTGCTGACGAGACAAATGGCTATCAGCACGATTCCATAGAGCACCACACGCCACGCATATCGGCGCAATACCATGTGCCATAGTATTCGCGTCTCGCTCTCATGTGAGGCGGACGAACTGTACCGGTCAATCAGAAATCGCCATTTCTTAGGCAGATATTTCTCTACAAAATTATATGTAGGATCCGACAGACGGATAAAATACGGCGTAGTGAACGTAGTGATCACAGACACTGCAACCACGATCGGATATATATTGCTTTCCAGCACGCCGAGTCCCATGCCGAGTGTGGCTATGATAAAGGAGAACTCACCGATCTGAGTGAGAGCGAAGCCTGATTGTATGGCAACGTGGAGATTCTGTCCGGTGACGAGCATGCCGAATGTGCCGAATATGATCATGCCGACGATCACGACAGCCGACAGCACCAGAATCGGTTGCCAGTATTCCCCGATGACGCCCGGATTGACCATCATGCCCACTGATATGAAGAAGACGGCTCCAAACAGATCCTTGACAGGTGAGATCACGTGCTCTATCCGTTCTGCAAGGCTTGTGCCGGCAAGTATGGACCCCATGACAAATGCTCCAAGAGCGAGAGAAAAACCGCAGAACACGGAAAATACGGCCATGCCCAGACACAGCCCCATGGCCACTACAAGCAGAGTCTCATCGCTGAGGTAGCGCCGCACGGCATTGAGTGCTGACGGAAGCACGTATGTGCCCACAAGAAACCATATTATCAGGAAAAAAGTAAGTTTAGCCACGCTGAACAGCATCTCGCCGCCGGCCACAGTCTTGTTGATGGCTATGGATGACAATATCACCATCATAAGTACGGCAAACAGGTCCTCGACGATCAGCACAGCAAACACCTGGGAGGCGAACTTGCGGTGGCGCAGGCCCAGATCGGTCAGCGCTTTCAGGATTATTGTGGTGGACGACATTGACAGCATTCCTCCGAGGAATATGCTGTTGATATTCGAGAAACCGAGCAGCTGGCCTATGCTGAAGCCCGCAATCATCATCCCGACAACTATGATCAGTGCGGTGACGATAGCGGATCCTCCGGTACTGAGCAGTTTTTTGAAACTGAATTCAAGTCCAAGGGAGAAGAGTAGGATCACTATGCCTATTTCCGCCCAGAAGTCAATGTTGTCGGCATGGGCTACAGTGGGAAGATACGTGAAATTCGGACTGGCAAGAAAGCCGGCGACAATATATCCTAACACTACCGGCTGTTTGATCCATTTGAATAATACAGTAACTATGGCGCCGAGAATGAGTATGAACGCCAGATCAGAGATGAGGGATTCTATCATTGACGATAATCCGTGTTTTAGTTCAGTTGGTTTGACAGTGTTATCGAATCGGTGGGAGCGATTTCGGACAAGTCACCGAAGAGTTTTATATAACTTACGGTTTCTTTGCTCAGGACGATAAGATTCAGGCGGGTGGACGGTTCCGTATAGTCATAGTCCACATATTCGTTGACCAGACGCACTCCGTGTGAGTTCAGGACCTGACGGTACGGATCTATATCGGTGACGATTTCGCGGACTTTCAGACGGATTATCCTCGATTCCGATCCCATGACATGGCGGTGTTCGATGCTCTCAAGCATCACAAGGATAAACAGTATGAGAAGTGTGGCGACTATGGAGAGCGCGTACAGTCCTACTCCGACTGCCAGTCCGATCGTTGAGACCATCCAGATCCCGGCCGCGGTGGTCAGTCCGCGCACAGATCCTTTCATCTGAATGATGGCTCCGGCGCCGAGAAATCCGACACCGGTGATCACTTGGGCCGCTATGCGTCCGGGATCGCCGTTCTTTAATCCCACGTATGTCTGACATACATATATGCTCACCAACATAGCCAATGTGGCGCCCATGCTGATCAGGGCGAACGTGCGCAATCCGGCAGGCTGGCCTTTGCTCTTGCGCTCATAGCCCACAATGGATCCGAGCAGCAGACTCATACATAGTTTGAACACAGCCTGCCCGGTGGACACCTCCACGGCCGTAATGCAGTTGTATATGTCGAGGAGCCAGGAAAACATGGTTATTTTTTCATCTGAAAATCCATAGAGCAGAGTCGGTAATTGTCGGCAAACAGCTCTACCTTGTAGGTGCCGGGGTTGAGAGTGGCGTTGTTGTCCCAGTATATTTTGACGCCGGCAATCTCTTCGCCTTCGTATTCGATATCTTTCTGTGCGGATGCCTGCAGCGTGGCCCCTTCAAACGGGAACGTTATCCCGTTGCCCTGAAGCAGGTTGCCTTCGGGCGATGTGATGCGCAGGTATATGGTCTTACGCCCTACAGGGGTGGAATTGTTCTGGGTAACGGTAAATGTGACCATGAGCTGTTGGGCTTTGGTGATGTTGCGCTGTTCTTTGCCATTGGCTTTAAGGCCTTTCAGCGAGACGCCTGTCACATTGAGTTTTTCGGCCAGTTCCATACGCTGTGACAGCTCGCGGTTCACGGCAGTCTGGCTTTCCACTTGGCTTGTCAGTCTGTTGTTCTGATTTGCCAGAGTCTTGTTTTCGGAACGCAGAGCTTCATTCTCTTGGTTGAGTTCCTTGATCTGCTCCACATAGTGTTTCATGATTTCACGGAGCGTGTCTATTTCCTTCTGCAATTCGGCTATTCGCTGGCTTGACAGACGGTCGCGGCGTTTCAACTCGGCAGTAAGTTCTTCCACTCGGTTTTTTGCCGCTTCGTATTCAGCACGTATGGAGTCATTGTTAAAGAGCATCATCTGTCCTTCGTGCTGCTGGAATGAGGAGCTCAGTTCCTCATATTGGTTGGAAAGTTCCAGCTGTTGATTTTCAAGCTCCAGTTCCTGAGTGCGCAGCACTGCTTCGTCGAGTTTCTGGTTTTGCATGAAAATCAGCGCACCCAGTGCCACTATGATGACAAGCAGCACAGAGCCGCCTATTACAATAGGTTTGCTGAATGAACGGGCCTGTTGTTGACCTTGGTTGTCGATGTCGTTCTGGCTATGAAAATCGTTATTCATAATGGTTAATTGCATTTTATCAATTGCAAAATTAGCAAATTTCCACTAATTCCGCAATTTAGTGTCAATATGGCTGAGATCCGAAGATTCCTGTTCCGAATTCAGGAATTTCCTCTTCGTCTTCATTCTGATAATCTGAGTTCTCGCCTTTTTTTGCTCGGGGCTTGTTCTTTTTTATCTCTGCAGGTTTCTGACCGTCAAGAGGGAGTTCGTATATATCCCAGGTCTGCTCCAGATCCCAGTTCTTTTTCAGGTTTATTTTTTTGTGGAAATAGAATGTGGGTTCGGGCTGTATGCGTTGCAGCAGGTTTCCGGTGGTATATTTTCCGTTGTTATCCATATCAAGGAACATGCGTGCATAATATGTGCCCGGTGAGATGAATCGCAGCACAGCTTTACCGCTGTCGTCCACTTTTGCAGTTGCTATTATATCTTCTGAGGGTGACAGAAGTTCCACAATCGCTGGAATTGAGTCGATGCCGGTAATATTGAAGTATATTGTGGAATAGTCATCAAGGCTTTTTGTGGTGAATTCCTGTAAGATGGGTTTGTTGTAGACTCCGTAGATGCCTTCCAGGCCGATTGAGTCTACCGTTAACCGGTATTTGGTCTCCGGTCTCCACTGATGTTCAAGTCTGAAAGACAGCAGCGATGTGGAGTCGGCGGGTGTTATTCGCGGTTGTGTGCCGGTCACCGGCTTCCAGATCGAATCGGTGGTGAATTCAAGGCGCACGGCATTGTCATTGATCCTTTTCAAAGGCTGATCAGAGGAAAAATACATCGGTTTGTGAATATCCTGCGAGCCTGATCCTTGTATTGTGAACGACAGCCAGGAGTCCGGCTGCATCAACGCAAATGTGTCGATTGCGATTGTGTCCGATATGGCAAGCACGGAGTCCACTTTTTCCTGAAAGGTTCTGACATGCCGTCTGGCTTCGGCTTCACGGGCTTTTTTACCTCTGGCGCGCTTCATGAAAAATTTCAAAGTATCTGTGGCCCAGGCCAGTTCCTGCAGTGTATCTGTGCGTCGGTAGCGTGTTTCTACCAGAAGCGAGTCGCAGTTGATCAGAGCGGTGTCTGTCAGCCAGTAGTTCAATGTGTCGTTGGTCGCCGATCGGCTCAGCATGCTCGATTTATCCAACGGTATGCGGCGGGTTGTGTCTCCGCACGCCGATATTACCGTAAGAACAGGCAGTGAGTCTGCCGGGGCGGCCATGCCGATGGACAGGATTCTGCGGTCTGTGCGTGAATGATCCTGCAGGTACTGTGCTTTGTAGTCTTCATTAAACCATGTCAGCAGCACGTCATCTGGGATATATCGCGTCGCCTGGCGGATGACAAGTGAGTCTTCACCGTTAATGTCGGCAAATGTATCGGTCACTTCTTCGGTAGTTGTCGACGGGGATATCAGGGAATCGTAGAATGCTATATCCTCGGTGATGTCCCAGTGAAAATCGCGGTTCATATCCTTGAGCGCGAAGATCTGGTATTTGCCCGGTCGGAGGTTGCGCACGGTAAATTGTCCGAGCATATTTGTTTTGGCTATGCGCTCGAAACTCAAGGATGTTATCGCCGAGTCGGCAGCCGTGGAATATACGCCGACAAGCATCCCTTGTGCAGGCTCGAGTGTGCGCGCTTCAAGCACCATTCCCGATATGCACAGAGTATCTATTGTGTCACCGGTAGAGAATGCCATGGCGAATCCGTCGAGAATGTTACCCTCGTTGAGATCTTTGACGGCATCGGCAAGATCGATTGTGTATGTGGTGTTGGGCTGCAGTGTGTCGCGGAATTCCACAGTCACTCTGCGTCCGTTCGACGAAACTGACGGCTGTTGGATTGGAGTAGGGGATATTACTACTTTCTCTCCGGGATTGTCAAGCTGGATATTCTCGTCAAAATATATGTTGACTCGTCCGCTTGTCACTCTCCGGCTGTCGGGTGCGGGTGTCGATGATGCGAATTTCGGTGGCGTTTCATCCCGGGGCCCTCCTTCCGGACGCCCTATGCTCGCGCAGGCGGCAGCAAGAATGCCTGTGGCTATTGTGGCTGGAAGCAGATATAATTTATTGTGAAATGGTGTTTGCATTGCGTTTGCTGGTATGTTTCATGAAAAAATACAGGAACAGGCCTGCGGCTAAAAACAGACTTGCCGAGAAACTTAGAAAGATGCCGTATATGCCGAGTTCAAGGATGAAACCGAGACAATATGTGCATGGGATGCCGACCACCACATAGCTGATGAATGCTATCCAGAGCATTGGCATCACGTGGGAGGTGCCTCTGAGCGCATTGGCAAAATTCACTTGAGTGGCGTCGCCGAGCTGGTAGAGTATGAGGGGAACGATCAGACTGAGAGCTGTGGCTATCACTGCCGGGTCTGTGGTGAAGAGACCGATGAGTTGACGTCCGGCCAGCGCGAATGCCAGCGATGCGCACACAGCCATCAGAAGCGTGAGATGATATCCGGCAAATCCCACACGCCGCATGGCGGCGTGATCTCCGCGGCCGGCCGCGTTTGCCACAAGCACTGATGTCGCCGAACCGAGACTGTAGTAGAAACAGAATCCGAGAGAGCCGACCACTACCATCACCTGAAATGCAGCCAGTTCTATCGGGCCTATCCATCCGGCCATTACGGCTGAGAAAGAAAAGGATCCTGTCTCAAAGCCTAATTGGAGAGCCACGGGCCATGATGTTATGTTCAGTTGTCGCAGAGATTCGCGGTTGAATCGGCTGTGTATGAAACCGTCGCGGTATTCCCTGTTATGTTTGCGCAGAAAGAAAATACAGATGATCACGATCGGGCATATCCACCGGGAAACAAGGGTGGAAATACCGGCTCCGGTAAGGCCGAGTTCAGGAAATCCGAAATTTCCGTAGATCAGCAGATAGTTGCCCACCACATTGCCGAGATTGGCTCCGAGAATGATCCACATTGGCATGCCTGTACGTTTTATCCCGTAGCTCCATTGCCCGAACACATTGAATAGCGATATAGGCAGTATGCCGGCTAAATACAGTAGAAAATACGGACGTATCGTCGGCAACAGTTCTTCCGGCTGTCCGAGATTCGGCAGCTGGAAATACACCAGTGTCATGACTCCTGTGATCATAAGTGAGAATATGACGTTAAGGAGCAATCCGTTGCGCACAAGACGTCCGATGGCCGCTTTTTCTTCACGTCCGAACAAGGCACCGGCCAAAGGAGTGATACCGTAGGAAAAGCCTATGCAGGTGAGTATGGCTATGTTGAATACATTGTTGACGAATGATGCCGATGCAAGTGCTTCGGTGGAATAGTGGCCCACCATCACATTGTCGGCGAAACTCACCAGAATCATGCCTGCCTGACCTGCCACTATAGGCAGTCCGAGTCGTGCGAGTTGTCTGTAATATGTGCCGTATTCTTTGAAAAAATCAGTCATAATGGGATTGTCATAAAGCGCCTTGTTCCACTGCCACGCATACGCGCTCGATTATTGCGTCATTACTGTCTGTGAGAGGTTCGTATTTTCCTTTGAGACTCACGCCGAAAAGTTTGCCGAATGCTTGCCAGAATCCAGCCCTGAAGGATCCGAGAAACGCCTTTATTATGTCATAGCCGCTCTGATTGGTTTCACGCTGTATAAGTTTGACGAGCAATCGGGCCTGTGAACGAGTGAATTTTTTCAAAGCCGGTTTGTATTGCTCGAATACTTCTGTCTCCATCCTTTTCAGATGGTTTTCACGGTCTTTCTTATTCGGTAGCGTCTCGATGTATTCGTATGTCTCTATAAGAGTCTCGCAGATCAGTTTGGCATATGGAAGCGTTTTCTTTACGTCACGTACAGTGCGCCAGTAAAATTCTTCCTGTTTCCTGTTCTTGAATTTCAAGGGCGGATACACGGTGAGCTGTTTGAGCACCAATACGGTTACCGTATCGCCTTCTTCCGTCAGTTGGTGATACTTTCCCTGATAGCCTGTCAGACGGTAGATTTTTTCATCAGGTTCCTGTGCGCAGACCGACATGGCCACGCAGAGCAGCAGTCCGGCGGCTATGTGGCGGAATGCGGAAGTCATGTCTATTTTTTCTCCGGAGGATAGTCCAGAGTATAGTGCAGGCCGCGAGACTCTTTTCGTTCTTTGGCCTGGCGCATGATCAGGTAGCCCACATTGATGATGTTGCGCAACTCGCATATAGCGCGTGAGGCGTGTGAGCTTTTGAAAAGGCGTTCGGTTTCTTCGTATAATATGTCGAGACGGTTCCATGCACGGTCCAGACGCAGGTTGCTGCGCACTATACCTACGTATGTGCCCATGATCTGGTTCACTTCCTTGATGCTTTGGGTTATAAGCACCATTTCTTCGGGGTGTCGTGTATCCTCGTCGTTCCACTCGGGCACATCAGACCTGCGGGTATAGTGCTGTATGTTGGCCATTGAGTGGCGTGCAGCAGCATCGGCATATACCACAGCCTCTATCAGTGAATTGGATGCGAGACGGTTGCCCCCGTGCAGTCCGGTGCACGAGCACTCGCCAACGGCATAAAGGCGTTTTATCGATGACTCGCCGTTTGTGTCCACTTTTATGCCACCGCACAGATAATGTGCAGCCGGAGCCACCGGTATGTAATCCTTGGTTATATCTATGCCTATTTCCAGGCAATGACGGTAGATGTTCGGGAAATGGCGTCTGGTCTCTTCCGGATCTTTATGTGTCACGTCGAGATACACATGGTCGTCACCGTTGAACTTCATCTCCGAATCGATGGCGCGTGCCACTATGTCGCGTGGCGCAAGTGACAGCCGAGGATCATATTTGTGCATAAACTCCTCGCCTTTTAGGTTGCGCAGCACGGCGCCATAACCGCGCATGGCTTCGGTGATGAGAAAATTGGGTCGGTCGCCGGGATGATACAATGCCGTGGGATGGAACTGAATGAATTCCATGTCCTTTACAGTGCCTTTGGCCCTGTATACCATGGCGATGCCGTCGCCTGTGGCCACCAGAGGGTTTGTGGTTGTCTGATAGACGGCTCCGACGCCGCCTGTTGCCATCAGCGTCACCCGGCTCAGGAATGTGTCCACGCGTCCGCTGTTGCAGTCAAGCACGTATGCGCCGTAACATGTGATGTCGGGGGTGCGACGTGTCACTATTTTTCCCAGATGATGCTGGGTGATGATCTCGATGGCAAAATGATTTTCAAACACGTCGATGGCAGGGTTTGTCCTTACCTGATTTATCAGCCGTTGCTGTATCTCATAGCCCGTGTTGTCTGCATGATGGAGTATGCGGAATTCGCTGTGTCCTCCCTCACGGTGCAGATCAAATCTGCCGTCCTCGTTTTTGTCGAAATCCACACCCCATTCGATCAGTTCTCTGATTTGTGAAGGAGCTTCTGTCACCACCTTGCGTACCGCTTCAGGATCACTGAGCCAGTCGCCGGCTATCATGGTGTCTTCAATATGTTTGTCAAAATTATCAACTTCCAGATTGGTCACAGATGCCACACCGCCTTGGGCAAGTGCCGTATTGGCTTCATCCAGTGTGGATTTGCACACCAGGGCAACACGACCGTGTCCGGCGACTTTCAGTGCAAAACTCATGCCGGCAATACCTGATCCGATCACCAGATAGTCATACTCGTAAGTCATAAATAAGCGCCTTTTGGTTATTCGTTACTCGGCGCAAATTTACGTTTTTTCCATCTAATTACCAAACTGCTGTGGAGGTAATGTTAGATGTCTGATACGAAATCTCCGGCTCAAACAATTATTGCCGCAGATGCGTTTATGTTAAGTAAACTAAATAAAAATAATTAATTGATAGACTATGGAATCTCAAAGAACTATTTGGACTGCTATTATCGTATTGATAGTCGGTATAGCTCTGATATTTTTGCGTTCCACCGCCATTGATATAGTGGTGATGGTGCTCGGGGCTATGTTTGTTGCCGCATCGGCTCTGAATCTGTTTTTTCTGTTCAGGACACCCACTGTTACCGTGTCCGGCGGAAAAGTACGGCGCGTATCTGTGTCGTTCGGATCGTTGGTTGCGGCTGTAGCCGCCGGAGCACTTGGAATATGGATGCTTTTTGATCCTTCGTCGATGAGCTCGCTGATTGTTTATGTATTTGCCGGACTCATGATTCTGGCCGGTCTGTATCATGTTGTCCAGCTGGCTTTCGGATTTCGTCCGGTCCGTTTCCCGCTCCTGTTTTATGTTTTTCCAGTATGTCTGATAATCTGCGGAGTGGTGGTTATGGTGCTTGGCGCTGTCAAGACCATGGATTATATAGTGCTTGTGACGGGTATATCCATGATCGTGTTCTCTGTCATTTCCTTTCTTGAAGTGGCTGGTGCTGCAAGTTATCGCAAGGAACCTGATCTTGTACCTGCTGATTCAGCTGTTCATACGGAGACGCCGGTTGCTTCCGACGTTGTTGATGATCATCTCACGAAGCAGTAAATTCAAGCTCGTCAAGTATCTGACGGGATATTATGGCCGTAAGCGGGATAGATGATTCTATCTCGCTTTCAGCCATTTGTTTTGCCAGTTTTGCATGGGCCGGAAGCTGATTCAGCATAAGGCGCAGGGCCGCATACCGAAGCAGCGGTTCTTCAGATTCGGCGAGCCGCAGTGCTTCGTCCACAGTTTCGGGATAATGGCGTAAAAGACGGTGACAGAGCACATCCGCTTCTTCCGGCGTCTGTATCTCACCGAGCCATTGTGCCGGAGCTGCGTTATCTGAAGGATATACCATGGGAGCCAACAGTCTGGACTCCCGACATGAGGTGTCAGACCATAGGATGCGCGCCAGTTCCAAGTTTTTTCCGCATTCGTCAGCTATCTCCTTTAATTGAGGGATATTGAGCCCGAAAATCATTCGATGGCTGTCGGACGCCTTTTTGCGCAGGTTATCTGCCAGCAGTCCGTTGCGCAATGCGAAAAAACGTTGCTTTATATCGCGTAGTTCCATTTATTTCAGCAACTCCAGAGCGTTTTCAACGGTTGTGAGCGTCTGTTCGCCTGTCATCATGTTTTTCAGAGTCATTTTATTCTCAGCCATTTCCGATTCACCAACTATTGCCACGAACGGAATGGAGCGTGAATCGGCATAGCTCATCTGTTTTTTCATTTTGACGGCATCGGGATATAGCTCGGCCGACACTCCTTCGGCGCGCAGTTTTTTCATCATCTGCATTGATGCGACTGCTTCGTTGCTGCCAAGATTGAGAAACAGGACTTTTGATCCGCTAAGCAATGATGACGGATACAAGTCTAAAGTATTAAGTACGTCATATATGCGGTCGGCTCCGAAACTGATGCCCACACCGCTTACTCCAGGCATTCCGAACACGCCAGTCAGATTGTCGTAACGTCCTCCGCCGGTGATACTGCCTATCGCCACATCTTTGGCTTTTACCTCGATTATTGCGCCTGTATAATAGTTCAGTCCGCGGGCCAGCGATACGTCCAGGTCCAGTTCCGCATGTAATCCGAGGGAGCGTACGGCTCCCAGTATCTCGCGTAATTCATCGACTCCTTTGCTCCCTGTCTCACTTGTGGAGAGCAACACCGACAGTTTGTCGAGACGTTCTTCAGGAGAACCGTCTATAGAGAGCAGTGGAGCCAAAGCATCAATGGCATCGGCCGATAGACCGCGTTCTGCAAGTTCGGCATTTACGGCTTCAGGGCCTATCTTGTCCAGTTTGTCGATTGCGACTGTTATGTCTACGATTTTCTCCGGCTCGCCTATCAGTTCGGCAATTCCGGCAAGTATTTTTCTATTGTTAAGTTTGATGACTATTCTTATGCCGAGACGGCGGAACACTTCGTCGATCAGTTGCAGCAACTCGACTTCATTAGACAGTGAGTCGGAACCGACCACGTCGGCGTCACACTGGTAAAATTCACGATAACGTCCTTTCTGCGGGCGGTCCGCACGCCATACGGGCTGTATCTGGTAGCGCTTGAATGGAAACTGGATTTCGTTGCGATGTTGAACCACAAAGCGGGCGAAAGGCACGGTAAGGTCGTATCGCAATCCTTTCTCACACAATTGGCTGGTGAGTTTTGACAGAGCGTTATTATCTATAAGTTCACGGTCCACTCCACGCAGAAAATCACCGGAATTAAGTATTTTGAACAATAGCTTGTCGCCTTCTTCTCCATATTTACCCATGAGGGTCGACAGATTTTCCATTGCTGGGGTTTCTATAGGCTGATAACCGAACAGAGAAAATACCGACCGTATGGTGTTGAAAATATAGTTGCGTCGGGCCATTTCGGCCGGAGAAAAATCGCGTGTTCCTTTGGGAATGGATGGTTTCATATAGAGTCGTGATTATCGTCGTTCTGTTTAAACGGGTGCAAAGTTATACTTTTATAGGTATATATCCAGCATTGCGGGATAAATTCTTTCCGGATCGCAAAATTCCGAACAACTGTTCACCATGTTGCGTACGTTCAGTTTGAGTTTGCCTGTAAACTGTTCATGGCCGTTGATAATCAGCGTGACCGGCTTTTTCAGATCAACCATACGCTCGTCAAGATAGAGCTTAACGCGGCCTTCTGTGGCCCGTTGGTAATGTTTTTGAAATTTCAAAGGTATTCCCCATATAGAATCCTTTTCCACTGTGGTATATGAAACGAGCTGAGCGTTTAGATATATGGTGTTGTCCTCAATGGTCAGATCATATACTGTACGTGTGGAATCATTTGGATTAGATCGCTCCGCCACATAAAAATTGGCAAATCCGTTGCGATATGAGCCATCCATTTCAAAATCTTCCCATGTGACCCTTGTGACGTGAGGATCGCGTACATTGGTCTTGAGCCATGGGGTGGTTACACTGTAGTCTATGCTGTGACCGCGCCCGGGAATCAGCTCCACTTCATGCTTGTAATATCCGGGATGTGACACTGTCATGCTGTCAAATGCCTCTTTTGTATATCTTGTCAGGAGGTTGCGGTAAAAACCGTCGTCATCAGCTCCTGTGCGCAATGAGAAGGCTATGTTGCGACAGTTTTCTACGGGAGCGTTTTTCAGCGGCTCTCCGCCGGCCATTGGTCCTGCTCCGGCAAGATAGTCGGCATAAAATGACGCGAGTCTCTGACTTCCGTATCCGCCCTCTGATATGCCGACAAGATAGATTCTGTTCGGATCGATTTTGCCGGATGCGATGCTTTGGCGAAACAGTTTGTCCCAGATGTATTGTTTGCCACGTTGCCACCAGCGGTAATACTGCCCTTCGTTGGGTATTCTAGGAACGAAATATGCCGACGGAGCATCATCGAATGTTTCCGCCAAAGCTATTCCCGTTTTCCATTCCGCGTCGCGGGGACCTGATCCGTGCAGGTATATATAAAGTGGATATCCGTTTGCGGGAATGTTGTCGCCTTTATATCCGTAGTAAAACGCCATTTCTGCGTCGGGTTCCAAAGGCTCGGGAATGCTCCATGAGTATCTGACATCCATTGACAGCGGCTTCAGTTCCGGCAGTTTCTCTTCATTGGCGGCTTCATTGGCCTTTTGCCATATATGCCAGACCGCTTCACGCGTTTGAGTTATGTCGCGCGTGTTCAGTGAGCGGGATTTCTCGAATGGGAGAGTATCGCGCCCTTCGATTGAACCTATGAAATAGTTCTCGATCTGCTTTTTGAGCGCCGGATCAATTTTGTTTATTGCATGAGCAGTGGTTGGTGTGGCACAGCAAGCTATTGCAGACACAACCGCGCATTGAAATAGTTTCATCGGTATATGTAAATTTTCTGCAAACTTAGCAAAAAAATATTATCTATAGGTAATAAACGTTTCAAAAAAGGATAAAATACAACGATTCTTGGCGATAAACGGATATTTTGCTACTTTTGCAGTTATGAAGAGGTTTTCCGAAGAAGAAGCGGAACGATATAAGGCTCATATAGCGCTGTGTGAGATAGACGTTGACGGACAACAGAAGCTCATGCGGTCATCCGTAGCAGTAGTGGGCGCAGGCGCTTTGGCATCGCCTGCTCTGTATTATCTTGCTGCTGCCGGAGTCGGGGTGATCGCCGTGATCGACGGAGATTCAGTCTCTTTGTCCAATTTGCAGCGGCAGATTATCCATTCGTCCGACGATATTGGCATGCCTAAGCCGTTGAGCGCTGCGGATAAAATCCGTCGTCTTAATCCGGCCGTTGAAGTCAGGCCTATATGCTGTATGCTTGACGATGACAATGCCGCGGATATTCTGCAGCAATATGATGTGGTGCTGGATTGTTCTGACAATTATGCCACTCGCCGGCTGGTCAGTGATACGTGCCGGAGTCTTTCCAAACCGTTGTGTTTTGCCGCACTTTCTCGATTTGAGGGTCAGATTATGACATTTATGCCAGGTGCGGCTTATTATACAGATGTCTTTCCGGTGTCTCCTACGGATGATCAGCAGGAATGCCGGTCGTGTGCTGTGACAGGCGTGTTGAATGCCCTTGCCGGTATCGCCGGATCGATGCAGGCGGCGGAAGCGATCAAGATTATAACCGGAACAGGGGAGTTGCTTAAAGACCGGATGGTGTTGGTCGATGCTCTTACATTTCGGTTTGAAACAATTAACATTAACCAGATTCACTCATGAAAATTAGTCGTCTGCTATCCATTTGTGCTGTGGCTCTCAGTGCCACGGTGTCGTTGTCCGCACTGGATCTGCCTGTGCGTAATGTGAATGGAACGGATTATTATTACTATGAAGTAAAGCCTAAAGAATCCATATACTCCATAACGCGTAAACTTGGTGTCAGCCGTGAAGATATAGTAAGGTGTAATCCTGCTGTGGTGGACGGGGTGCGCCCGAAGCAACTGTTGCTGTTCCCTGTGGCGGAATTCGCTCTTGGAGCGAAGCCTGAGGTCTGTCCGGAAGAGCAGCCGGAGGACACGGTGATGGACCCGTTGCCCGGGCGAATTGTAGCTGATAACGACAATAACAGTAAAGAGGACGAAGATGTCAAAGAGAGTGAAGACACAGGTCCTTCTGCCGTGGCAGTTCCTGACAATGCTGTTTCTCAGGATAGTACTGAGATTGCGTATGACGAAGATGAGCCCAAAGTGATCAATGTCGGCGTGATGTTGCCGTTTATGCTGGATAGCAGTCGTATGACAAAGGCAGCAGAAAACTATACTGAATTTTATCGTGGCCTTCTGCTTGCCGTAGACACCATCGCCGGTGAAAATCGTGATTATGCCATCAATGTTACTGCCTACGACACCGAAGGTTCTGTCCAGAAAGTGATGTCGCTGATTGAGCGTCCTGAATTTGAAACGTTGGATTTTATTATAGCTCCAGAGGATTCCGTATGTATTGAGCGTATAGCTGCACGTGCGGATTCGACTTCGGCGCGTGTGATCAATCTGTTTGCGGTAAAAAATGATGCCTATCTCCGACATGAGTCGGTGGTGCAGGCCAATATCCCCCAGCAGATGATGTATGCCAAGGCTATTGACGGACTTAAGGAACTTTATGCCGGATATACGCCTGTAATATTGACAGCGCCGGATATAGCGGCTGATAAAGCGCCGTTTGTGAGCCAGCTGAAGACAGAACTGGAAACAGCGGGCATAGAATATAAGGAAATTTCCACGCCTTCCGGATTCACAGCGGAATCTGTTGCCGATTCTCTTGTCGCTGGCCACAGATATGTGTTTATTCCTGTGTCTGGTTCGCGGGAGATGCTTGCGCGGGTGCTGGATCCGCTAATCGGTTTGCGTGAGACGGCCGGAAATCCCGATGACGTCCGTCTGTTCGGCTATCCGGAATGGATTATACTGCGCGGTGTGATGGAAGAAAAGTTGCACCGGCTAAACACTGTGATATATTCCCGCTTTTCAGCCGATATGGATAATTATCCCACAAGACGTGTCATGCTGCGATACACTGACTGGTATGGGCGTAGTATGAATAATACAGCTCCGGTCTACGGCCTTCTGGGATATGATGTCATGCAATGGATGTTTTGCACTGCCGATTCCGATATTTCCGCTCTTTTCAATGGACTTCAGTCTACTATTTCTGTTAGCTGTCCGTCGGCGTCGGGCGACTGTGGTATGGTCAACAGTTCGCTGGATTTCATGTATTTCCTGCCGAATGGCAAGTTTTACCATAAATCCCTGTAAAGAACAACGGCGTTTTATCTCATGAAGAAATTACGGTTGCTCATATCTGCATGTCTGTTTGCTGCTGCTGTTGTGTCGTCGGTCGCTCAACGATATTATTCGCCGGATTTTTCAATCGGAATAAAAGGTGGCGCAACTTTGTCGCAGATGTCTTTTATGCCGACAGTGCGGCAGAAGATGACCGAAGGAATGACATTCGGAGTTATGGCCCGATATACGGAAGAGAAACTATTCGGCCTTATAGCCGAACTGAATGTCACTCAGCGCGGATGGAAGGAAGATTACGAGGAGCATCCTTTTTCATACAGCCGCCGGCTAACATACATACAGCTGCCTTTGCTCACACACATATATTTTGGCTCCAGGCATATGAAATGTTTTGTGAATCTCGGACCGGAGGTAGGGCTGATGCTTCATGACAGGATCAAAGCAAATTTTAACTATGCGGATGTGTCGTCAGTGCCTGGATATCCGGCCAACCGGCGTACGGAGCAGCTGGACATGAAGATCGCCAATCGGTTCGATTATGGCATAGCCGGTGGGGTAGGATGTGAATTTTTTGCTCATAGACGGCATTCGGTCATGCTGGAAGGCAGGTTCTATTATGGACTCGGCAATATCTTCAATGCCACTAAGGCTGATGTGTTTTCTGCATCCAGAGGTATGTCCATCGAGATAACTCTCGGTTATTTCTTTCGTGTTATTTAGACGTGTCAGGGAAAGTTTTGCTGTGGGGCGGCGGCTTTTTCAGCTAAATTCCGTACCTTTGCACGTCAAATTAAAACATCTTTATGGTAAATCGTGTATTGATAAGGCTTAAAGTGGTGCAGATGCTCTATGGTTATCTGCTTAGCCGCAGCGAGTTTAAGATAGAGACTCCGGTGGAGTCATCGTCCCGTGACCGCCGCTATTCCTTTCAGGCCTATGCCGAACTGCTCCTGCTCATGCTGGAGATGTCCGGTTATAAAATTGTGCGTGACCGCGTTGTGCCGGCGTCAGTGGCGTCGGCAGTCGCCGGTGCCAGATATGCCGACAGCCGCACAGCCCGTTTCCTTATGGGAAATGATGAAGTCCGCGGACTTATTTCCGCCAATGCCGCGCGTATGCCGGCTTTCGACTCTGCTGTGCCGGAACTTGCCGCGCGGCTGAAAGTATCCAGTTTCTATCGTGAACTCGCCAAGGTCAAGAATCCTGAAGTTGCAGATGAAATAGCGTTCTGGACAGGTGTATTACGCACTACGGTCATCAAGACTCCGGCGGTAGTGGAAGCCATGCGCACCAATCCTGATTTTACTATCAGGGGTATGGAAATGGGGGCCAAGATGCTGTGTGAGACTCTCAGCAATTATTCCGACACACGGAATGTGCTTGCCGACACACGCAAGGATCTGAAAGCCTCGCTCGATAAATCGTACGAGCTTTATCATGCCTTGTTGTGGCTGCCTGTGGAGCTGACCCGCGCTCAGGAACAGCGCATTGATGCTGCACGTGAAAAATATTTGCCAACGGCTGAAGACTTGAATCCCGACATGCGGTTTGTGGAAAACAAATTTGTCGCCGCCATAGCGTTCAATCCGGAGATGGAAGCCTACCGCAAAGACCGTCCGGTCACATGGACTGATGATCCGTTGCTGATACAGCGTCTTCTGGATCTGGTCACAGACTCGGAAATTTATAAGGACTATATAGCGGCTCCCGGCGAAAAGTCTATGGCTGAGGATTGCGAATTGTGGCGTGCGTTGCTGAAAAATGTGATAGTTCCGTCGGATGACTTGTCTGAGGATCTCGAGTCGAAATCCATATTCTGGAATGATGATCTTGAGGTGATGTCAAGTTTCGCGTTAAAGACAATCAAAAATTTTGCGCGCGACGGGCAGAACGCACATCTTCTGTCGCAGTACAAGGACGATGAGGATGCCGCTTTCGGCGCCGGTCTGTTCGGCTTTGCTGTGGAACACCGTGAAGACTATAGGGAATTGATAGACGAGTTTGTCAACACCAAGAAATGGGATGTAGAGCGTCTTGCCATGATGGATATCGTGATCATGCTCACTGCCTTGGCCGAGATAATGAACTATCCTTCGATCCCGTTGAGCGTCAGCGCCAATGAATATGTGGAGATCGCTAACCGCTATTCCAATCCCAGAAGCGGATCCTTCATCAACGGCATGATTGCGGCTATAACGGACAAACTTCGTGCCGACGGACTTTTACACAAGTCATGGGCATGATTGAAATAACCTCTCACAATAAATTAAAAAACTGCATTTTATGATTCTGTTACAATCAGTAGCAACCGGAGAAAATCCTCTTATGAGCTGGGGCATGATAATCCTGCTCATCGTGATATTCTACTTTTTCATGATACGTCCGCAGCAGAAGCGGCAGAAAGAGACAAAGAAATTCCGCGATTCGCTCACCAAAGGTTCGAAAGTGATAACCGCCGGTGGCATTCATGGACGTATTGTTGAACTCGGAGATACCGTGGTGACGCTTGAGATTGCTTCCGGAGTGAAGATCCGCATTGAAAAATCAATGATCTATCCCTCTGCAGAGCAGGCTCAGGACGACGCTGCAAACTCATTGAATGCCGATAAGAAGTAAAGTCATAATCGGTAAACTTCGTGACACGTTGCGCGATATTGCCGACGTGCTCCATTCCTCACGGGGGAAAGATATTCTTATCTTTCTCCTGTTCCTCTGTGTGAGCTATGTGTTCTGGCTGATAATGGCGCTTAATGACAACACCCAGCGGGAATTGCATGTGCCGCTTAAAATTTCTGACCAGCCGAAAGATCTGACATTCATATCGGATGTACCGGCCACTGTTCAGGTTAGCGTCCGGGATCGTGGATCGTCGTTGTTTTCCTATACATGGGGCGGAATGCCGGCTATGACTATTCCGTTCAAGGAACTCAGGCGGAATGAGGACGCCAACCGTCTGCTTTTCTCCGAGCAGGAGATGGCTGTCAGGGTGCGTTCGCTTTTTGGCGCTTCGGCACAGATTCTGTCCGTGCATCCGGATTCGCTTAGCCTGATCTATACCGAACAGCCGGGACGGCGCGTGAAAGTCGTTCCCGACATTGATGCTTCGCCTTCGTGGAAATGTGTCATAGCAGGTCCGATCACAGTAGAGCCGGATTCGGTGACTGTGTATTCTGTGCCGCAGATGGCATCAAGAATCAGGCAGGCATCGACTATACAGGTATCGTATAATGATCTTACGGAAACCTTTACTGCCGAAGTGCGTCTGAAATCTGTCGCGGGGACACGCATGGAGCCTGACCGTGTGCGCGTCACCGTGCCTGTTGAACCCCTCATCGCCAAGCAGCGCACTGTGGCGCTTACATTGGCGGGCGCTCCGTCAAAGGCTTCGGTTGTGCTGTTTCCTTCGCGTGTTGACGTCACATATCTGGTGCCTATGAGCATGTATAATAACGAAGTGGGCAATATCACCGTTGTGGCTGACTATTCAAAGCGTTCGGTGGCTACGGCAAAGATTCCGGTATATGTTGGGTCTGCTCCTGACGTATGCAACAGTTTGAGTCTGGCTGTAGATAGTGTGGATTATCTGCTGGAGCAGAAACAGGCTAATGTTTCCGAACCGTAATGACTCTCTGTGACCGAAAAATGATAGTCGCTATAACCGGTGGTATCGGCGCCGGTAAGTCTGTGGTAAGCCATATGCTGCGGGCTATGGGCATGCCTGTGTATGACTGTGATGCCGCGGCGCGCAGACTCATGGATGAGTCCTGTGAGATAAAAAGGCGTATTGCCGGTGAAATCTCCGCATCGGCTATTGCCCAAGACGGGTCGATATGCCGACAGGAGTTGTCGTCTGTGGTATTTGCCAATCCAGAGAAACTGTCGCGTTTGAATGCAATTGTGCACGGTGCTGTACGTGTGGATCTGAAAATGTGGATGTCGCGTATGGATTTGCCGCTAATATTTGTGGAAACAGCCATATTGTATGAAAGCGGCTTTGACTCCATGGTGGATGAGATATGGGAGGTGACTGCTCCGGTGGAACAACGTGTGCACCGTGTCATGGTCCGCAGCGGACTCACGGAACCTCAGGTGCGAGCACGCATTGCTTCTCAACTTGCTCCGTCTTATCCTCATCACCGGATTATCGACAATTCGGATTCTACTCCTTTAATTCCTCAGATCATCAATATATTGAACGATTATGGTTTCAGCACCACTGTCACATCTTCATGATCCTTGGGATCGTGAGCACTTATGGCATCCTTATACCTCCACAATAGATCCGTTGCCTACCTACATGGTGGACCGTGCGGAGGGCGCCCACATATATTTGTCTGACGGCACTCGTCTGATTGACGGTATGTCGTCATGGTGGTGCGAGATTCACGGCTATAATCATCCGCGGCTTAATGAAGCCGTGCGCCGACAGTTGGACCGTATGAGCCATGTGATGTTCGGCGGACTCACACATGCTCCGGCTGTGGAGTTGGGCAAACTGTTGCTGGAGGTGGCACCTCCGTCTATGCACAATGTCTTTTATGCCGATTCAGGATCAGTGGCAACCGAGGTGGCCATGAAAATGGCCGTGCAGGCGGCTGTGTCGCGTTCGGGTTCTCATGACAAGACCAATTTTGCGACTATTCGCACCGGATATCATGGCGACACGTGGAATGCCATGAGCGTTTGCGATCCTGTCACAGGCATGCATGGCGCTTTCGGCACGGCTTTGCCGGTACGATATTTTGCTCCGTCACCGCGGGTGCGGTTCGGAGAACAGTGGGATCCGGCTGATTTTGTGGAAATGGAGCAAATGCTGCGCAGCCACTCTTCGGAAATAGCCGCAGTCATTCTTGAGCCGGTGGTTCAGGGCGCTGGCGGCATGCGTTTTTACCATCCGCAGTATCTCAGGGAATTGCGTCGTGTGTGCGACGAACTGGAGATATATCTTATTTTTGATGAGATTGCCACCGGATTCTGGCGCACAGGCAAGATGTTTGCCTGGGAACACGCCGGAGTACAGCCTGATATAATGTGCATAGGCAAAGGACTCACGGCAGGCTATATGACCATGAGCGCTGTGCTCACCACACAGGATGTGGCCGATACGATTTCCCGTGGAGAGGCCGGAGTGATGATGCATGGGCCTACGTTCATGGCCAACCCTCTTGCGTGTGCGGTTGCCGTAGAGTCTATCAAGATGCTGCGTGAGCAGGATATGTGTTCGCGTCTGAAGCATATTGAAGGAGAAATACGCCGTCACATATCTGCCGCGTCATCGCTGCCCGGAGTGGCCGATGTGAGAGTCCTCGGTTCCATCGGTGTGATCGAAATGAAAAACGCTGTTGATCTTGCCGGTTTTCAGCAGGAATGTGTGAAACGTGGAATCTGGGTGCGTCCTTTCGGCAAAAATGTTTATATCATGCCGCCGTATGTCATTTCTGACGCTGATCTCGGATATCTTATAGAACAAATGATAGAAATAATCCGATGAAGGATTATATTGAAACGCTGTCATCTCTCCGGTCGGCAGATAATTTCCGTACGATTCCGTCGGACACGTCTGATACGGATGTCGTTGATCTGTCGACTAATGATTATCTTGGAATAGGCGCAGACTCCGCGCTCAAAAAGGAATTTCTGGAATATTATGGCGCTGATCTGCCGTCGTTCACATCTTCCGCATCACGTCTTCTTGCTTCGCGGCAGAAAGAATACGGTGAGCTTGAAGATGTGTTGCAGAGTCTGTATGGACGCCGTGTGCTCCTGTTCAATAGCGGATACCATGCTAATGTAGGTGCAGTGTCTGCGCTTGTCTCGTTAGGCCGCACTCTTGTTGTGGCCGACAGACTTGTACATGCAAGTATTATTGACGGCATAGTGCTGGGGCGGTCGGCGTTTGAGCGTTTCCGGCATAATGATGTGGATCACTTGCGGCGTATTCTTGAAAAGAAAGCCGGAGATTATGACAGGGTGCTCGTTGTGACCGAATCGGTGTTCAGCATGGACGGCGATATGGCTCCTCTTGAGGAGATTGCCGCGCTGAAGCATAGTTTTCGTAACATGTTGCTATATGTGGATGAGGCGCATGCTTTTGGTGTTCTCGGCCGTTCAGGACTTGGTCTGGCTGTGGATATTCCCGAGGTGGATTTTATAATAGGCACTCTTGGCAAGGCAGCGGCATCTATGGGCGCGTTCATTGCGGTTGGTAATGTAGACATGCGTGACTTTCTGATCAATAAGACCAGATCGTTTATCTTTTCAACGGCTTTGCCGCCTGTCAACTGCGCCTGGAGCCGTTTTGTCATCGACAGAATAGTGGGCATGGATGCCGGACGCAGACGGCTGCGAAAAATGGCGGAGTTGCTGTGCAAAGCTACTGGATCGACACATGTATCCCATATCCAGCCGCTCGTCACCGGCTCGTCATCGTCAGCGCTTGAACTGTCTGCCGTATTGCTTGAGGAAGGATTTAAAGTATTGCCTATACGCACGCCTACAGTTCCGCCGGGCACTGAGCGTCTGCGGTTTAGCCTTAGTCTCGACATCAAAGAGGATGATATTGTCAGACTTGTGAATTCAAAAATCCTGTTGTCATGCAGATAGAATATATTGTCAGAGAAGATAATACAAGGCTGTTGCTGATATTTGCCGGGTGGAGCACTGATGCATCTGCATTCGGAGGACTCGTATGTCCGGGATATGATGTGGCAGTGTTGTCGGGATATACAGACCTGTCTGTGCCGGATGATTTTGCAGGATATAGTGAAATAGTCGTGATGGCGTGGAGTCTCGGTGTCTGGGCTGCTTCAAATGTACTGGCACGGTATCGTAAACTGCCAGTCACGCTTACTGTTGCGGTCAATGGCACGGAAACTCCGGTATCGGACACGGAAGGGATACCTGAACGGATTTACAGGTCTACATTGGATGGCCTGACGGCTCAGTCATTGTTGAAATTCAGACGGCGCATGGGGGGAGGGGATCTGCCGCTGCCGTCGCGTTCCGTTGATGAACTTGGCGATGAACTTGCGGTTGTGCTTGCGGCGGGGGCTGCTGCCGGCATAAGATGGGACCGTGCGGTGATTTCGGATAATGACATGATATTTCCTCCGGATAATCAGCGCCGTGCATGGCAGGGTAGGGCGGATATATTGGAAATGACAGGAGCACATGTCCCCGACTGGCAACGGATCGTTGATGCCTTGGTTATCAATAAGCCGCTTGTGGGCCGTCGGTTTGCACGCGGCTTACAGACGTATATGTCGGAAGCCGATGTCCAGATCCGTATCGCGGAACATTTGTGGAGTATGTGCCGGAAGCATTGTGGAAGCCTGAATAAAACGCCGTTATCGGTTCTGGAAATAGGCTATGGCAACGGAGCTATGACACGGTTGTATGCTCCTGAACTTCGTCCGAAACGGCTTGTATTGTGGGATATTCTTGACATTCCGTCGCCTTTTGGCGAAACCGCGATTTGCGATGGTGAGACTGCAATAATGGAGTTGGCTCCCGATTCTGTCGATATGATCATCTCGGCCAGCACCGTGCAGTGGTTTAATTCTCTGCCCGGGTTCCTTGAACGATGTGCCGGAGTGTTGGCTCCTGGAGGTCTGGTAGTTATTTCCTCTTTCGGTCCGCAGACGTTTCATGAACTGACTGAAGCCGGTGTTACGCCGCTGCCGTATATGTCGTTGGAATCGATCAGACGAATCGTGCCTGCCGGAATGGAACTGCTTGAACTTCATGAAGGCATTATAACGAAAGTGTTTTCCTCTCCTATAGATGTGATCCGGCATCTGCGTTCTACAGGAGTCAACGGGCGTAAATCGTCTGTGCCGTTGACTAAAATATTGACCTCGTATCCGTTGCGTTCCGACGGTCGTGCGGCATTGACATACAATCCTGTATATTTCATTCTAAGAAAATCACAATGAGCGAAGTAATATTTGTTAGCGGCATACATACGGACGCCGGTAAAAGCTATGCCACAGGATGGTTGGCGCGCAGCCTGTCGGCCGAAGGCAAGACAGTGGTGACGCAGAAATTCATTCAGACCGGAGAATGCGGGCAGTCGGGAGATATAGCAGTTCACCGGAGAATTCAGGGCATAGACCTGCTCCCGGAAGATCTGGATCATATCACTGCGCCACAGATATTTTCATATCCCTGTTCTCCGCAATTAGCCGCGTCGATAGACGGCAGGGAGATTGATGTCGACATTATAGATGAATGTACGCGTCGTCTGTCGGAGAAATTCGATGTGGTGCTTATTGAGGGTGCCGGCGGACTGATGGTGCCGCTGACCGATGATTTCTATACAATAGATTATATCGCTACGCGTCATCTGCCGGTGTGTCTTGTCACAAACGGGACTCTCGGGTCGATAAATCATACGATTTTGTCGCTTGAAGCCCTTGCCGCCCGTCATATTCCGTTGCATTCAGTAGTTTATAATACTTATTTCGACAGTGCCGATCCCCTGATTGCCGCCGACACGGTCGGCTTTGTGCGGCGATATGTGGCAAAGAAGCATCCCGGAGTTCCTGTGACGGTATGTCCGGCGCTTTGAAAAGAGCCGTTGGACGATTACGAAAAAATCCGTAAATTTGCAGTTGTCGAAACATTGATTGTCTGAAATGAAGATATTGGTTACAGGATCCAACGGACAGTTGGGAAACGAACTCAGGCTTGTGCTCCCTCAGGATATGGCGGGAGTGCCGTTGCTGTTTGCCGATAAAAACGAACTGGATCTGACTGATGCGGCGGCTGTGAAGCGTTATCTCGAGGACTATGAAGTGACGCATATCGTGAATTGTGCGGCCTATACTGCCGTCGACAAAGCCGAGGAGGACAAGGCCTTGTGTGCGGCGGTCAATGTCGACGCTGTTAAAAATCTGGCTGTGGCCGCCGATTCGCTTGGTGCGAAAATCATACATATATCCACGGATTATGTGTTTGACGGAAAGACGTGGCGTCCTTACCGCGAGAGTGACAAAGTGAACCCCTGTTCTCATTACGGCACTACAAAACGGCTTGGAGAGACGGCTTTGCTTGCACTTGCGCCAGACAGTATCATCGTGCGCACGTCGTGGCTATATTCTCCGTTCGGACAGAATTTTGTGAAGAAAATGATTGAACTCGGGCGACAGAGTTCCGACATACGTGTGGTGTCTGACCAGATTGGCTCTCCCACCTATGCCGCGGATCTTGCATGGGCCATAGCGTGCATATTAAAGTCACCTCAATGGGTTCAGGGTATATACCATTTTGCCAATGAGGGAGTATGTTCATGGTATGATTTTGCCAGAGTGACACTGTGGCTTGCCGGAATAAAGGACTGCCATATCACTCCTATACCTACGGAAGACTGGCCCACAGCAGCCGCGCGTCCTTCATTCAGTGTGCTCGACAAGAGCCGCATACGTCTCACCTACGGAGTCAAGACACCGAATTGGATTGACTCGCTTCAAGATTGCATTAACCGACTGAAATAAATATGTCTCAGCTTACTGACGAAATATCAAGACGGCGCACATTTGCCATCATATCACACCCTGACGCGGGTAAAACTACCTTGACTGAAAAATTGCTGCTTTTTGGTGGAGCAATCCATATTGCCGGAGCTGTAAAAAGCAATAAAATCAAAAAGACGGCCACGTCAGACTGGATGGAAATTGAGAAACAACGCGGAATTTCCGTCGCCACATCAGTCATGGGATTCAACTATGGAGACTATAAGATAAACATTCTTGACACTCCCGGTCACCAGGATTTCGCTGAAGACACATATCGCACGCTCACTGCCGTCGATTCCGTCATTATAGTTGTGGATGTGGCCAAGGGTGTGGAACAGCAGACCAGGAAGCTGATGGAGGTGTGCCGTATGCGCAACACTCCGGTTATCATCTTTGTAAACAAGCTTGACCGCGAAGGCCGTGATCCGTTTGATATTCTTGATGAGCTTGAATCGGAACTGAAAATATCGGTGCGTCCTCTCTCATGGCCTATTAATATAGGAGCGAAATTCAAGGGCGTCTATAATATTTATGAAAATTCTCTGGACCTGTTCACACCGGACAAGCAACGGGTAAGCGAGCGTGTCGAGATAGACAATGTCAATGATCCCAGAATTGAGGATGCGGTCGGAGAACAGGATGCCGCTAAATTGCGCGAGGATCTTGAACTGATCGAGGGTGTGTATCCTGAATTTTCAGTCGAAGACTATAGAAACGCTATGGTCGCACCTGTGTTTTTCGGATCTGCACTCAACACTTTCGGTGTAAAGGAATTGCTGGACTGTTTTGTAAAGATCGCTCCCGAGCCCCAGAAGGTTAAGGCCGAAGAGCGCGAGGTAAGCCCCGACGAAGAGCCGTTTTCCGGATTTGTGTTCAAGATTCATGCCAATATGGATCCGAATCACCGTAGCTGCATCGCTTTTGTGAAAGTATGTTCAGGCAAGTTTGAGCGTAATGCACCGTATCTTCATGTGCGCTCGGGAAAACAGCTTCGTTTTGCCGCGCCTACGGCTTTCATGGCCCAGAAAAAAAGCATTGTTGACGAAGCGTTTCCGGGTGATATAGTCGGCATTCCTGACACCGGAAACTTTAAGATCGGGGATACTCTTACTTCTGGCGAAGTGCTGCACTATCGCGGACTGCCCAGTTTCTCGCCTGAAATGTTCAAATATATCGAGAACACCGATCCGATGAAAACCAAACAGCTGGACAAGGGCGTGCAGCAGCTCATGGATGAAGGTGTTGCTCAGTTGTTCACCAATCAGTTCAACGGTCGCAAGATTATTGGCACTGTGGGGCAGCTGCAATTTGAGGTAATACAATATCGTCTTCTTCATGAATATGGGGCACAATGTCGCTGGGAGCCGATATCGCTTTATAAAGCCTGCTGGATCGAGAGCGACGATGCTGAAGCTCTCTCTGCTTTCAAGAAGCGCAAACACCAGTTCATGGCTGTGGACCGCGAAGGCCGGGATGTCTTTCTTGCCGATTCATCCTATGTGCTGACCATGGCCCAGAATGACTTTCCCGCTATCCGCTTTCATTTTTCGAGCGAATTTTAACGGCCGCCATGGGCGCCGTGCATAGTTAGTGCGCCCATGACCGTCGTATGATAATATTCAGAGCAAGTTGCTTCGTTCTGTGATCTGTGCATCTGTCAGAGTGTATTCGTTCAGGCTGTTTTCCTTGGCCTGTATGCAGATATAGGTCATAGGGCAGGGGGATGACGTGCATTTCAGATTGCGGTCGCAGTTGGTGGCGACACGGATTACCGAGCCTTCTGCTATGTCGAAAACCTCATTGTCTACTTGAAATCTGCCGTGTCCGGAAAGGATAATGTAGATTTCTTCGTTGTGGGAGTGACTGTGGAAAAAAGGCACGGCAGCTCCTGAGGGTAATGATCCGAAGGATATCTCGCAGGATGTAGCGTCGATCTGCTCTTTTAAAAACAGTTTGCTGTTGATGGTCTCCATCATGCCGACGGATGCGTGAGCATATTTCTCGCCTTTGCCGATGATTTTAATTTCGCTCATAATTGTTGTTTTTAAGGTTTTTGATTAACTTTGAAATGGAAACGGACTTTCATTCCGATAGCACAAAGTTAACACGCTTATTTCTGATAAACAACAACTTACACAAACCATACGAACTTACTTTAAGGTAACGATAATTGAAAATGAACAGCTTACCGTTGCAAGAAAATAAAAAAAAATATACAGATGTCAATGCCTGCCCCGTACGTAATATTATATCCAGGTTTTCTGGGAAATGGTCCTTATTGATCTTATGTGTGCTTTCAGAAAACGACAGCACACGCTTTAACGCCATTGGTAAAGCCATTCCGGATATTTCACCGAAAGTGCTGACTGAAACATTGAAAAATCTGGAAGCTGACGGCTTCATCAATCGCCGGCTGTATGCCGAAGTGCCGCCAAAGGTAGAATATTCGCTTACTCCTCTTGGACAAAGTCTGCTGCCTATAATAGACAGTATGATTGAATGGGCTGTAGCTCATTTCTCGGATGTGGGTGCACGGAAAAGGAAATAACTTTCATGCTCGAGAAGGTATTTTTTTGTCTCCAATCCGCCGCCATATCCTGTAAGCGTGCTGTTATGGCCGATGACCCGATGGCAGGGCACGATTATCGACATCGGGTTTGAGCCGATGGCATTTGCTACGGCTCGGATTGCCTGGGGCATGCCGATATGATGTGCTAATTGTTTATATGAGACGGTCTGCCCGAATGGTATCTCTCGAAGTGCTTCCCATACCTGTTTCTGAAATTCTGTTCCTGCAAAAAGTAAAGGGAAGTCAAAATCAACACGGTTTCCGGCAAAGAATTCGTCGAGCTGGGATGTTACTGTTGTGATTACGTGTGATGTACCTTCGGCAAATTCAGCTTTTAAGATTCGTTTCAGCCTATTCTGGATTAGATAGCGTCTGTTGCCCGTTTGCCAGTCACACAAGCATAGTCTGTCGCCGAACGTTCCAAGCGTCATTATGCCGCAGGGAGATTCATATTGCCCAATGATTATATTGCCGATTGACATATTTCAATTGCCATGAGTTTTTGAATGTAGCTCATGGCAAAGATACCTGTTTGCGGTAAATATACCAAATCGGGAATGTTGTCTTTGCCTGTCAATTACAGCAGTCGATCGGATACGGTATCGTCATCGGTCTGATTGTCTGCAGATGGGTCCTCATCATCAGTGACCGGCTACTCCTTTATAATTGAGTTGGATGCAGTCGGGAACTGATCCTCCGCGTAGGATGTTGACTACATGAAAGACTCCTTCTGCTACAACATGAGGAACTCGCTGATGTCTGTTTTCGACAAAATCATGCTCCGCAAAAGGGCTTTGGTTGAATCTGTAAATGACGAACTTAAGAACATCGCCCGGATTGAGCACTCAAGACATCGGTCGTTCGCAAATTTCATAACCAATGCCTTGAGTGCCATTGCTGCATATTGCTTTTTCCCGAAGAAACCATTTATCTCGCTGGAGTTCGTGTCGGACAATCAATTGACTTTGTTCTGATTCCTTATATCGAGCTCACGTTGAATAATGTTAATTGTGAATTTCAGGCTGGAATACCAGCCTGTATTATGTGTGTTTAATGAGATTTGTTATTAAAAGTTAAACCGTACTCCAGAAGGTTTTGTGCTTAACTTCTGGAGTGCGGTTCAACTATATAAATTGTCGATTTTAGATTTTTCGTTTATCCCATTTAGGGTGGGCCGGGTCTTCGGTCACAAGAGCTTCCTTAAGGTTGATGCCGAGTGCATCTGCTAATTTAGCTCCGTAGCCATGATCCGCATTGTAGCAGGCTCTGACGTGACGTTGTTTGATAAACAACGGAACTCCGTCCATGGCGCGTGCTGTGTTCTCGCAGGTCAGAGTCTGGTCCTCTGGAGACATTAGGCGCCACAGTTTACCCGGTTGGGTATAATAGTCGTCGTCATACTCACGCTCATCATAGTTATAAGCGTCGCCGTGCAGTTCGAGTGGCGGCTCTTTCAGCTCTGGCGAATCTTTCCATTCGCCGAAACTGTTTGGTTCATAGGATAGTGTGCGGCCAAAATTACCGTCTGTGCGCATCTGTCCGTCTCGGTGATAATTGTGTGCAGGACATTTGGGCTGGTTCACTGGTATGAGATTATGATTCACACCAAGGCGATAACGCTGAGCATCCCCGTAGGAAAATAGTCTGCCTTGAAGCATTTTGTCAGGCGAAAAACCGATACCTTCCACAATATTCATGGGATTGAAAGCTGCCTGTTCAATCTCGGCAAAGAAATTCTCAGGATTGCGGTTAAGTTCCAGAATGCCGACGTCCCTCAGTGGGAAATCTTTATGATACCACACCTTTGTCAGATCAAAAGGATTGATGTGATATTCTCTTGCTTCTTCCTCGGTCATGAGTTGCACCTGCATCAGCCAGCGCGGATATTCACCACGCTCAATGGCGTCGAAGAGGTCACGTTGGTTGGATTCCCGGTCTTTGGCAATCACTTTCTCGGCTTCTTCATCGGTTAGGTTTTTTATGCCTTGCAGAGTCCGCAGATGAAATTTCACCCATATACGCTTATTGTTCTTATCATAAAAACTATACGTATGGCTTCCGAAACCGTGCATGTGGCGGAATGATGCCGGTATTCCTCTTGGCGACATGGTGATAGTCACCTGATGGAGAGCTTCAGGCAGCAGAGTCCAGAAGTCCCAGTTGTTTGTCGGGCTGCGCATGCCGGTTCTCGGGTCACGTTTCACAGCGTGATTAAGATCCGGAAATTTCAACGGATCCCGTAAGAAAAACACAGGTGTATTGTTGCCAACAAGATCCCAATTGCCCTCGTCGGTATAAAATCTCATGGCAAACCCGCGTATATCTCTTTCTGCATCAGCCGCGCCACGTTCTCCGGCAACAGTTGAGAATCGGACGAGACATTCTGTCTTTTTTCCGATCTCGGAAAAAATGGACGCACGCGTGAATTCAGTAATATCGTGTGTTACAGTGAAAGTGCCAAATGCCCCTGATCCCTTAGCATGCATGCGCCGTTCTGGTATTACTTCTCTGTCGAAGTGGGCAATCTTCTCCGTATACCATGGATCCTGAGTCAGCACCAGACCTCGGACTCCGGCTGTCTGAATGTTTTGATTGTCGGCAATTGGTCTGCCATTTTCTGCGGTAAGTCTACGTTTATCCATATATAATATATAAATGATTTTATATATAAAACATACGCCACAATACTTTGTTCAATCTTTCAGACTTATGATATTCCTAAACCAACTGGTTTACAGCAATAAAAGCTTGCTTAAAATCTCATATGAGAAATAGATGGAAAAGGCGCGCGTGATTGACCCCCTCGGGCACGCGGGATTTGACCCCTCTGGCGAAATAAGATTGACCCCTTAAAAGTCCTGGCGGCGGGGGTCAATGTTATGGTGACACAGGATAACCGACATAACGGAATGTTAGTCCGTAAGAAAAAGAATGTGTAATGTTCTGATTGCGGCAACCCGTGACGTGTGTTGTTGTAATCAGCGGATGTGGCGCAACTTGTAGAAATACAGAACTGGAGCGGGCGTTAGGAACACGGGGTGACGGAGAAGACTGTGCAGGTGTAGCGACACTCGTGGCGCAACCTGCGCTGGCTATCCGACACTCGGTGTTTAGCCCGCATAGCCCGGAAACCGTCATGCCACTGCGCTACTTCAAACAGACTGCATGAATTAAAGGCTAAACTCAGTTTTTTGTAAAAACCGGCGTTATAATCGCAAAAATTTGTACCTATGACTGATTATAATACGCGAGTTCGGGATAAGAATCTTCAATTTACAACCAAGCTAAAGGACACAGTGCATTGGGCGACCTGTCAAGGCCGCCCGATTTATTTGCATAGGTTTAATCTAATCCCAGAGGGCAAGCTGCCCGTTTGACTCGGGCACCTCAAAGTCGAAGTTCACTCCCGGCTTTGTGGCAAAGAAACAATACGCACCCATTGCAGCAAGTAGGTTCATGAGGAAGTTGTGTACACTACGATGGCGGGAGTGGACGAGCTGCGCCGAGCTGCGCCACATTCTTCAGCATATCGTTTATGGATTCGATGATGCTCCTTTTACGAAGCATCATCTTGTCATCGAACGGCATGAGACGTTGTTTCATATTCGAGCGCAAGCCTGTCACAATATGTATTCCGTCATCCCAGAGATGTCCGAAAAGGGACTGCGATATATATCCCTTGTCGGCGTAAAGTTTGCCGAACACATTGTCAGTCAGCGTATCAATCACATCCTCGTTGCGGTCGTCCACATTGGCGCGTGTCAGTACAAAGTTGATCAGTTCCCCTTTTTCGTTACATAGCAGATGCAGCTTGAAGCCGACATACCATCCCATCGTACTCTTACCCTTGGCCGCGATATCCTTGAAAACTTTCATGTTGAACTGGCGCTTGTTATGAATGACCGGAATGCAGGTGCTGTCCACAAAACTTATTCCCGTGCACTCTCCGAAACATGCGAGCCGCAGGAACATGGTCAAAGCCACAAATGACCGGGGCATGACCTCAACGAAGCGGTTGTAGGAGAATGTCTGTGGAAACAAATGCTTCCAGTGAATACGCACACATCCCAGATAATAGTGCTTGAAGTTTCGGTACGAATTGAAGTGGAAGCAGATCAGGATTGTGATGGCCTCGGCATCCGACATCATGTGCTTTCTGCGCCTTTTCGGGGCATCAGCGGAGCTCGGAAGTGTGTTTTTGCCATCTCGGCCTCAAATTCCTTGCAGAAATCGTCCGCAATACAAAAAATTTCAGTAACTTTACTCTCGGTAATCATGATATAGTATTTATTGTTTGGTACCTTTAAATTACTAAATATCAGCGAAATTACCAAAAGAACCGACAACTTTTTCAAGCTGTCGGTTCAACTTTTTTATAGCATTTCTTATCCCGAACTCGCGTTATAAGACGCCATTCATTACAGGGCGTGCCGTCGGGATTATCCTTCTTTTGGCGCGTGACATAATCGACGCAACCGCTAAAACTTCGGCCTTTTGTTATCTTGCCCATCATACGCTGTCGGGTGTATTACGATAGATTTTTATCAGTGAAAGAACAAAATCCTTGCACTGAATTATCTCTCTGTATGTACGGATAATCTGTTCCTCTGAGGCACCATCTTTTAGAATGGCACCGACAAATTTTGCCGTATGGTTGAGATTTTCGGCGATACCCTGAAGGTCGCGGATTGCTTTGACATCTCTTGGCGTGAGCCTTTCCACGACTTTACAATGCAGTGCCGACTGCCGGATATATTCCGAACGGTTGAGCCCTGCCATGAGTGTTTTGTCCATCATTACCTGATACTGGTCTATGTCGAATTTCACCGGCACCATGATGGACTTTCGTTCATCCGCCGGGAGCTTTGGGCGTCCTTTAGAGGGACGTAAATTGGATTTCTTCATTGGAAATTCTGTTTGAGATTTGTGACCATCGGGAGCGGAGTGGGGCGAGTCGTTTGAGGATTACTTGTAATACGAAGACATAAACTCGCTCCCTCCGATTCCGAACCCCTGCGATAGTTTCGAGGTGCGCGAAACTACGAGGACTATTTAGCGTTCAAAATGTAGTTGCAATCACGCACTCAGAGCTTGCACCAGATTTCGATGTACGGGGAGTATGCTCGCAGGTGGTTGGAGAGGACAGCATTGATGTAGCTGGCGACAGTTGTGCCACGCTCGCCGAGGATGAGGGCGATGCGTTCAAGCTGCTCCCAGATGTCGTCCTCGATGTTGACAGGATGTCGGTTCACTACCTTTGCCGGAGTTAGGAACGTAGCCTTGAAGTCGGCAAAATCCGATTTGCGCTACTGCTTGCTGATGCGTTGTTGCTTCGGTGGTTCGGTTGTGGCGGTTATGGCTGTTGCCTTGGTTGCCGTCTGTTCGTTGCCAAACAGATTTTCATCGGCAACAGCGTTGGCAGTGGTGGTGCTGTTAATAGTGTTATCGCTGTTGACTGCGGAATTGGGGTTGGTCAAGTTATCTGATCTCATAATAAAATCGGGATTAAGGGTCGTTGATACTTGGGTTTCTGGTGCATCGGTCAACTTGGTTGATTTGGATGCAGAGGTTAAAGGTGTTTTTGTGGTTTTCATTGTTTGTTTTTTTGAGTTGTTGAACTTTGGTTGACGAGATACTGCTTTACGAGCCGTTCTTGGCTGCACTCGGCATTACTAAAACCTTTGGTTTGGTACTGCGTAAGCAGCTTGTCTGTAAAGCGGGATTATACTTGGAATGGGACTAAATCTGCAAGGTGTGTCTAAGAGGCTGTTTACTTTTAACTGCGATTAAACGTTAGATATGTTTTGTCAAGAGTTTGATAGTTGCAAAGTCAATCATCTCTTCTGCGGAATCCTCAGTCTGCTCATAATTTCGAGTGAGTCTG
>Ga0209694_1000645_pt1 | contig 50906 bp, 50 predicted proteins | sample GluameincwithD2O_FD_187499 | JGI IMG/M metagenome (GOLD analysis project Ga0209694, IMG submission 187499) | Mouse cecum microbial communities from Vienna, Austria - Glucosamine amended microcosms incubated with D2O (SPAdes) (version 2) | ecosystem: Host-associated > Mammals > Digestive system >... | reverse complement strand
CATGATTTTATACACTTTATTCAGTTGTCAAGGTACGCATTTTTATATGTAAATCATCCTAACTCTCAGGATGTATCTACCCAAGTCATCTGCATCATATCAAGGCAGGTTTTCGGACGGTCTGCCCCACCAATTTGTCAACTTCTGCAACATCACAACTTCGATGCTATATTCCATTTCACACTTCTTTACACACAAAAACGGAGAGATATATCATCCCTCCGCTTCATTGCTTATTTCTTTAACTCACAATCAAAGTATCATACCCCGCCTGCCTAAGCCTCTGCTCCATCGCCACCGCATCATTCAGGTCACCATATCCGCCTACAAGCACCCGTATATATTCTCCCACATTATCTATATATGCCGGAAAATCCTGCGACAAAAGCTCCTCCAACAGACGCTCTGCATTTCGATTATTCCGATACAGGCCCACCTGCACCCGGTAGTAGTTTTCCTTGACAGCACCTACGTTAGACAGCGTATCCAGGATCCCTCTGGCTATCGCCTCCGCAATATCCTGAAAGTTATCGTCAAATAATTGATTGTCTGTATCAGAATTGATAAATCCGACTTCAACCAGGACCGACGGCATATTTGTCCGTTTCAGCACCACAAGATTAGGTCTCGCCTTCACTCCCAAGTCTACAAATCCGACAGCCTCAAGCTGCTCGTCAATATTCTGGGCCATTTCGTACTTGATGCCGGACAAGTCATAGACCAGACTTTCCACACCCATCACCTGATTGTCCGTAGGAAAAGAATTCCGGTGTATGGATACAAAAAAATCCACTCCTGCATTGTTCGCCTCCATAGCTTTCTCAAACGGACTTTCATATACATCTGTCGTCCGTGTGTATTCCACATCTACCCCATTATTCTGCAGGATTTCTCCAATTGCCAGCGTAAGCCTTAAAGTATCATCCTTTTCCTGCCGGCCATTATAGACTGCTCCGGGATCGCTCCCCCCGTGGCCCGCGTCGAGCATTACTGAATAAGGCATGTTACGTCACTCTTTCTATTCTTTTACTGCTAATATATGTAGTTTTGCCGGACATCGCCACCTTTTTCTCATAATAATCTTATAACAGCCGCCAAACTTATCATTCCTTTATGGCTTACACCTTTTACACGGTTCATATCCTTGCTGCTCCAACTCTTGCCTGTTCCCGGTATACTCTTCTGTATTGGCCTCATCCATCTGTTTGGCACTGGAGCAAGATGGTACATGGAATTTATGGGTATTTGTATTTACAATATAAGTGCTCCCTTGCGGCTCTGGCATCTCTGATACACCGTCTGTATCCACCCGGCTCTCACCAGTAGAATAATCAATAGAAATACCCGGCTGGACATTATAACAGTACACGTTAAAAAGGATACCTTCTCCCTGGTCCTCTACAGACATCGCCTCAATCTGCACGCCGTCAGCTACCAGGTTATCATCTGTATAAAAAGGGGTTACTCTGTATAAGACATGATTCTCTGTCTCTCTTACATAATCGGCCACCATATTTTCAAAAGGAAGCATCCCTTCCGTATTTAAGTAACGGGTTCCGGTTATCAGATTCTTGACATTTGCATTCTCCGCCGTTAACTGATAGCCGATCAAATGACAGCGGTTATACAAGTATTTTCCTTCTACATCATCATACTTAACTGTATGCCATCCCGAAGGCTTCACTTTTCCGATAGATCCTCTCTTTTCTGTCGGCATCAGATCCGTTCCGATATTTGCATATGCTCTCTGGCATCTCCCCAATCCGTCCAGCTCACTATACGTCTCAAAAGACTCTGTCGTAAGGTCACTCTCTGTAAATTCCGGTTGATTTCCATTAACGGCCGTATACGGCAGACCGGTATATTCGGGAAGCTCGTCAGCACCCGTCTCCTCCAACATATGCACCGCCGCTTCCGACCGCGATATCTCTATCGTTTTATCCGTTTCCTCCGCTTTGCATGACGGCAATATCATACACCAGACAAGCAAAGATAATAATAAAGAGCCTCTGCCTTTACCCATGAATATATGTCTCCTTAGTTATTTTTTTATGTGAAGAGCCCGGGAATTCCTCAGTTTCCACTTGCCTCCATCCAGAGCCGGCAAGATCAATATCAAAGTAAAAATCTGCCGGATACGTTCGATTCCATCGAAACAAGACAATCTTTTCTATATGTTTTTCATAACAGGCCGGCGAAACATTCTCTACAAAACAATATTCTCCCGCACCAGCTTTTGCCAAAAACGCATCGTCTACGGTAATGGACGCACTGTCACAGTTCAAAAACTGTCTGTATGTATAGTGGTTCATCCACAGCCTGCCCGAGCCGGCAAGAGCCAGAATCTGCTCCCGCAGGATGCAGTCCTGGCTCTGACGCCTGTTGTTGAACATCATTCCCATATTATCGTCAATAACAGTTATCACGATCATGATTCTATATATGGCTTTGCAATCTCAGCAAAACGCTCTGCATGTTCTTCATACCATTCATCATACATCATCCCTGACTTAGAAATCTCCTCTCCAAGCTCCTTTAAAAATGCGGGAATATCTTTTTCCAGAATCGTCCCGACCTGATCTCCAAAGTGTTCTATGCCTTCCGCGTCTCTGCCATTCACAGTGAGCACGAAAGCTGGCTGCATCGCTCCGTCCGCCTTTTTCACACCGCCGCGGAAACCAATCCTTCCAATCTGGTGCGTTCCGCAAGAAGATGGACAGCCAGAGATATGAATCTGCGGAAGGACACCGTCTTCATACCCCCATTCCTTTGCTTGTTCTGTAAGTGTCCGGAGAAGATTCTGAGAATCCCTCACACCAACCTGACAGATTGACGCGCCAATGCACGCCACAGAAGACGCAAACACCGTATCTGCACTATCCGAAGTAATCTCCAGCAATCTTTCCGCCTCGCCCCCTGTACAATTGATAATGTAAACTGTCTCATCCGGCGCGATCCGCAGTTCCATCTGCTCCATATCCGTCATAGCGTCATAAATCTCTTTAAACTTCGAAGGCTTCGGACACCCGCCAATCGGATGATACATGACTGCATAGAGCCCTTCCTGTTTCTGCGGAACCGCTCTTTTGTGACAGACTTTTACACCGTCAGATTCTTTCGCAATCTCCCGGGCTTCTACATGAATATCCAGCTTTTCCGTTTCCATAACTTCAAGAAGCTTTTCTCTAAAACATGCTGCATACTTATCTCCAAGAACCTCTTGCATATAGCGGGTCCTGGCCTTTGCACGGTTTTCATAATTGCCGTAAGCCACAAACATATTTACCATCGCTTTGATATAATATAAGATCTGACTTCCGTCAACTGCTTCCGCTACTTTCACTCCCATTTTAGGATTATTTCCAAGGCCGCCTGCACTGTAGACATCGAATTTGCCGTCTGCCCTCGCTGCAAATCCCAAATCCCGGAATGTCGCATGAGGTTCATTTTTCGGAGAATTGGAAAAGCATACCTTCAACTTTCTCGGCAGCTTTACCGTCTTGATAAAGCCCATCAGATAATCCGCCGCTGCATCTGCATAAGGAGACACGTCAAAATACTCTCCCTGCTCTACCCCTGACAGCGGGGATACCATAACATTTCTCGGGAAATCCCCGCCGCCGCCTCGCGTTATGATCCCATAGTCCAACGCTTCCACTGCAAGCTCGCACACTGCATCTGCATCCAGATTATGAAGCTGTATTGTCTGGCAAGTTGTAAAATGTACTTTATCAATCTTATATTTATCAATCGCCCTGACAACAAACCCAAGCTTCTCCTTGTCTACCCTTCCTCCGGGAAGACGGAGTCTTAACATACTTGCTTTACCGCCCCTCTGGGCATAACTTCCGAAACCGCCCGAAAAGCCTTTATACTTTGGAACCGGAACTTCACCTGCAAAAAATTGTCTGGTCACTTCCTCGAACTCCTCATAATCTTTTCTCCATTCAGCCGTCTGCATATTCTTTCTCCTTTCTACTTCTCCTCAATAGCCATGATCATATCAACCCGCGTCTGATGCCTTCCGCCCATAAATTCAGCATCCAGCCACTCATCAACAATCATCTTAGCCATCTCTATCCCAACTACCCGTGCGCCAAAGGCCAATATATTCGTGTTATTATGCTGCCTGGACAATTTCGCAGAATATGGCTCGGAACAAACAACCGCCCTGACGCCCTTTACTTTATTTGCCGCGAGAGAAATGCCCACACCTGTTCCGCAGATAAGTATTCCAAGATCGACCTCTCCTTTGACAACTGCTCGTCCTACCTTCTCGCCATACTCAGGATAACTGCAGCTTTCACTGGTATCCGTTCCGTAATTCACTACATCATAACCCTTCTCTTTCAGATACGCCGCAATATCATTTTTCATCTCAACAGCCGCATGGTCATTCCCTATTCCAATCTTCATCCTTTTATACCTGTCCTTTCTGCAATATAAAAACATTTGCATCTTTTTGCACTCTATGTTTAAATGATAAAAGCCAATAATTATAAAGTCAAGGAGAATTCTTATGAGCCCGCAATCTTTAGATATATTATATGAAGATACGCATCTCTTAGTTTGCGTAAAACCTTCGGGAATCGCTGCTCAAAGCAGAAATATCCGGACCCCCGACATGGTAAGTCTTTTGAAGAACCACCTTGCACAAACCTCCGGGAATCGCCGCTGCAAAGAACCTTACCTCGCCGTTATCCATCGTCTGGATCAGCCGGTGCAGGGCATCATGGTTTTTGCAAAAACCTCTTTTGCCGCCGGGGAACTGAGCAAAGAACTTAGGTTCGGCGGATTCGGGAAGCATTACCGAGCCTTGGTCGAACATCCGCCCACAGCTCCTTCTGGCACACTCGAAGACTATATACAAAAGGACACAAAAACCAATCTTTCCCGCATTTGCCAGAAAGACGCTCCCGGAGCAAAGGATGCAAGATTAAGCTACTGCACTGTCTCTGACAGCCAGCGATATTTTTCATTATCCTCAATCTCCCAACAGGGGCACACAGGGACAGAGCTGGATATTCGCCTGTATACCGGACGCCATCATCAGATCCGTGTACAGCTTGCCCATATAGGCTGCCCCATTGTCGGCGATACAAAATATAATCCCCGGAGTTTAGAAAAACCAGGCTGGCAGGAATTAAAACTCTGTTCTTACTGCCTGGAATTCACGCACCCCAAATCAAAAAAGCCTATGCGCTTTTCACTTCTTTAACATTAAGAATGCCCGGAGGCTATAGCTTATATACCTCCGGGCATTCCCCAACTTTCGATAAATATTACACAGCATCTTCTAACAGCGCTTTTTCGTATTCCTCGAGAATAATACTTTGAATGCGCTCTCTGGTGCCTGAATTAATCGGATGTGCAATATCCCGATATTCGCCATCTACCGCTTTCTTACTCGGCATTGCAATAAACAAGCCCTTCTCACCTTCGATAACCTTGATGTCGTGTACTACAAATTCTCCATCCATAGTAACTGATACGACTGCCTTAAGTTTCCCTTCCTTTGCCACTCTGCGTGCACGTACATCTGTAATCTGCATAAGTCATGGCTCCTTTCTGTCCAATCGTTGAACTATAGTGCATATCTCTCATTTTTTTCAACGACCACTTTCACACCATTCTCTCCTACGTGACGCGTATTAGCTCGAATTGTGTCCCGACTTTCTACAATACAGTTTTCAACATACGTATTGTCCCCGAGATAGACGTCGTTAAGAATAATTGAATTCTTAATCACACAATTGTTGCCGACAAATGTCTTCTTAAAAAGAATAGAATTTTCTACAGTTCCATTGATGATACTCCCACTTGCTATAATGCTGTTTTTAACTACTGCCCCCGGATTGTACTTTGCCGGCGGCAAATCGCTGACTTTGGAATAAATCGCCGGTAGCTCTTTAAAAAAATAATTTCTTACTTCAGGCTTTAGGAAATCCATATTTGTCTGATAGTACGCCTCCACCGTTGAAATGTTGCTCCAGTAATCTTTTATTTTATAACCATATATTTTTTTCAGATTCTTGTATCTGATCAAAATATCGGTCACAAAATCATGCCTGTCCTCTTCTGCGCAGTGCTCGATCAAATCGATGAGCAGTCTCCTTCTGATCACATAAATACCAGTAGAAACTACACTTGAATTAGCCACCATAGGCTTCTCCTCAAATTCCTCAACGCGCATAGATTCGTTCATTTTAATTGTTCCAAACCTGCTGGCTTCCTCATAGGAATCCAACTCTTTATACCCAACTGTAATATCCGCTTTTTTCGCGATATGATATTCCAGTATCTTATTATAATCCATCTTGTATACGGCATCGCCCGAGGCAATGACTACATATGGCTCATGGCACTTCCGGAGAAACTCCAGATTCTGATAGATCGCATCCGACGTTCCTCTGTACCAGTTCCCGTTATCCGCAGTGATCGTCGGAGTAAATACGTAAAGTCCTCCATGTTTCCTCCCAAAATCCCACCACTTGGAAGAATTCAAGTGTTCATTCAGCGAGCGGGCATTGTACTGTGTCAGTACAGCCACTTTTTGAATATGGGAATTCGACATATTGCTGAGCGTAAAATCAATCGCCCTGTAGCTCCCTGCCATCGGCATAGCCGCTACTGCTCTCTTCCGGGTCAGCTCACGCATCTTATGGCTGTTTCCGCCTGCCAATATAAGTCCTACTGCTCTCATATACGCTCACCTGCCTTTATTAAAGTCTCTCCGCTCTCCAATACACCATTCGGATAATCCTGCTTCTCCGTAATACCGCTGATCGCAGTATTCTTTCCAATCTGCACACCACCCGGGATCTTCGTATTCTCCCCGATCGTCACAAGGCCAAAGGAGTAAACTGACGGCTTTAACTTATTGGGAACCTCCTTGCCAATCCCAAGGGTAACACCTTCCCCAATCTCACTGTTCTCTGCAATGATCGCCTTATCAACTACGCAGCCGTCTCCGATCTTTACATCCTGCATGATGATAGAATCCCGCACCACTGCGCCTTTTCCAATCGTCACTCCTGCTCCGATCACGCAATTATGCACCTCTCCATAGATCTCACAGCCATTGCTGATTATACTTTTTTCAATCACAGAATTAGCAGAAATATACTGAGGCGGCAATATCCCGCTGTTCGTATATATCTTCCAGAATTCTTCGTACAAGTTAAACTCCGGAATAATATCGATCAATTCCATATTAGCTTCCCAGTAAGAGCCCAGTGTGCCCACATCTTTCCAATAACCATTGTACTCGTATGCAAATAACCGGCAATCCTTTCCGTGACAATAAGGAATAATATGTTTACCAAAGTCGCAGCCATGTACTTCTCTGAGTGCAATAAGGGTTTCCTTAAGAACCGGCCAGCTAAAGATGTAGATTCCCATCGATGCCAAATTGCTCTTAGGCTGCTCCGGCTTCTCCTGGAATTCCTGGATCTTGCCGTCCTCCTCTGCAACGACAATGCCAAATCTGCTGGCTTCTTCCATCGGAACCGGCATTGCGGCAATGGTGATATCCGCCTGGTTCTCCTTATGGAAGTCTAACATAACTTCATAATCCATCTTATATATATGGTCTCCGGATAAGATCAACACGTAATCCGGATTAAATGTCTCCATATAATCAAGATTCTGGTAAATGGCATTGGCGGTGCCTGTGTACCACTCACTGCTCCCGCTCTTCTCATAGGGCGGCAATATGGACACTCCTCCAAAATTGCGGTCCAAATCCCACGGAATCCCGATTCCTATATGCGTATTCAAACGCAACGGCTGGTATTGGGTCAATACCCCAACAGTATCAATCCCTGAATTGATACAATTACTGAGCGGGAAGTCGATAATACGGTATTTTCCTCCAAATGCAACTGCCGGCTTTGCAACCTTTGCTGTAAGAACTCCAAGTCTGCTGCCTTGTCCACCGGCAAGCAACATAGCTATCATCTCTTTTTTTCTCACGTTATCACCCCTTCTCAGTCTTTTATACTGCCATTATAGCACACTTTTTTGCCATAGTGAACGATTTTTACAATTATTTTATCTTTTCTATCAACATTTTATGGAAAAATAACAAACAACTTAATCTTGGTTTTTTTCCGATATATGTTTATAATAATATGATAAGAGCATATAGTATATGATACATCATAAAACATTATTAGTGATTAATGCGAATAAATATTTGGCACATGTGCCATTATATGGAATAGGAAGGTGTCTATGTATAAAATAAATTTTAAAAAACCGGTGCATGTACATTTTATAGGAATCGGCGGAATCAGTATGAGCGGTCTTGCTAAAGTCCTTCTCAAAGAAGGTTTCACAGTTTCCGGCTCTGACAACAAGCGTTCTTCTTTGACAGACCAATTAGAAGAAGCCGGCGCAACTGTTTTTTATGGCCAGAAAGCTTCCAACATTACAGAAGGTATTGATGTAGTCGTCTATACCGCCGCGATCCATACCGATAACGAAGAATATCAGGCGGTCTTGAGCAAGGGTCTCTCTATGCTTACCCGTGCACAGCTCCTTGGACAATTGATGACAAATTATGACATTCCTATCGCCGTATCCGGGACACACGGCAAGACTACCACCACTTCCATGCTGACACACATCTTGCTTGCTGCCGACACTGACCCTACAGTTTCCGTTGGGGGAATCCTGAATGCAATAGGGGGAAATATCCGCGTAGGGAATTCAGGTATATTTGTCACAGAAGCCTGTGAATATACGAACAGCTTTCTTGAATTCTTCCCCAAAATAGGAATCATACTGAACATTGACGAAGACCATCTGGATTTTTTCAAAGATTTAGATGATATCCGCCATTCTTTCCGGAAATTCGCAGAACTTCTTCCGTCCGACGGATATCTGGTCATCAACGGAGACATTGAGCAGTTGGGTGTCATTACAGATGACCTTCCGTGCAAAGTCATCACTTACGGTACCGAAGGTGCAATGGATTATAACGCATCCAATATATCTCACAATGAACTTGGCAATGCTTCTTTCGATTTTATAAAAAAAGGACGTTTTATAAAGCGCATTACTCTGTCTGTCAATGGCGATCACAATGTATCAAATGCTCTGGCTGCATTAGCTGTCTCAGATTTGCTTGATATCTCTATAGATGATGCTTCCCTGGGACTTGGTAAATTTCGCGGTACAAAACGCCGTTTTGAATACAAAGGAGAAGTAAACGGCATTACCATTATTGATGACTATGCCCATCATCCCACAGAGATCCGAGCATCTCTGATGGCAGCGCGGCACTACCCTCACCGTGAGATCTGGTGTGTGTTCCAGCCGCACACTTATACCAGGACAAAAGCTCTTTTCCATGAATTTGTGGATGCATTATCTTATACAGACCATATTGTCCTGGCCGATATTTATGCCGCCAGAGAGACGGATACCTTAGGGATGTCGTCCGCCCATATCGCTGAAGCCCTATGCAAAGAAGGCGCTGATGCTTATTACCTGCCTTCCTTTGAAAAAATCGAAGCTTTCTGCCTGGAAAAATGTAAAAAAGGGGACATGTTGATAACTATGGGCGCCGGAGACGTTGTAAACATTGGAGAAGCGCTTTTGAAACCCTAGTTATCCACATTTTCCACAGAATTTTATCCACAAAAAACCTTGTTTTTGACGCAAAAACTTCTTTTTTTGTCAGCCCTGTTAATGCTATAATAGGTTTTGCAAAACAGGGGAGGACATCCCCTCATAAATATTTATCTGTCTTGGAGGACTGGCAAAACTATGACAAAGTTAACCCTTACAAACCATGTGCAGACGAACACTACCGTATTGGAAAACGAGTTCATCGACAATCACATGGCAAATGCTAATGGGGAGTATGTAAAGGTTTATCTTTTTTTGCTGCGCCATCTGAACGGTTCGAACAGTATTCCGACGATCTCACAGATCGCGGATGCTCTCGACGACACAGAAAAGGATGTTATCCGCGCATTGAATTATTGGAGAAACCAGGGGTTATTAGACTACGAAATACGTACTGAAGCTCCGGCAGCCGTTCCTTCTGCCGTGCTTCCTGCTTCAGACGTATCCGACATCGAACGGTTCCGGTCACGCAAGGAGTTCAGGGAAATACTTCATGTAACAGAGCAATATCTGCAAAAAACACTGTCTCATACGGAGATGGACACCATTACATATTTTTATGAATCACTCGGGATGTCCGCAGATTTGATCGAATACTTGATTGAATACTGTGTCGAGAACAATCATAAAAGTATCCACTATATTAAAAAAGTGGCTTTGTCCTGGTATGAACAGAACATCACTACTGTAGCACAGGCGAAGTGCAATACAGTCTTTTACAACAAAAATTATTATACTGTTTTAAATGCTTATGGAATCAAAGGACGTGCTCCTGCCGCTTCGGAGATTACTTTTATCAAGAGGTGGTATGAGGAATATGGCTTCTCTTCTGCGATGATCATAGAAGCCGTAAACCGTACAATGGATGCCATTCACCAGCCAAGCTTCGATTATACAGAATCTATATTACGGCGTTGGTTTGAAAAAGGCGTTCATACTCCGGAGGACATTATTGCGGCTGATTCCGATTATCTGAAAGCAAAAGAACAGAAGGCAATGAATCGTGAGAATCCAAAGCTGCCAAAAAATGCTGCTGTACGAAAACAAAACAATAAATTCAACAACTTCGACAGCCGTTCCTACGATATGGATGATTTGGAGCGAAGGCTTTTGCAGCAGTAAACAAGATAGTATAAGGAGACGCTTTTATGGCTCTTTCTAATTCACAGTACGACCAGATCATGCGTACTTATGAACTCAGACAACTTGATAATGAGCATAAGCTGCGCGAGCGCTATGACCATGCTTATGCGCGTGTTCCAAAGTTGAAGCAATTAGATGATACTATCTCGTCACTGAGTGTTTCTCATGGGAAAAAACTTCTCGAAGGTGATAACTCTGCTCTCGAGCAGCTCAAGGAACAGTTATCCCTTCTATTTAACCAAAAAAAAGAGCTTCTTAAGTCTGCGGGACTGCCCGCAGACTACTTGGAGGTTCACTATACTTGTCCGGATTGCCGGGACACCGGTTATATCGGAGCTGATAAATGCCACTGCCTGCAAAAGGCTATTGTGGATTTATTATATACGCAGTCTAATCTGCAGGAAATTCTTGCACTGGAGAATTTTTCCACCTTCTGCACAGATTACTATTCCAGCAATTATATTGACCCGCTCACCGGCAGGTCTTCGCGGGAATCTATGCAGACAGCGTTAAGAGTCTGCCGGCAGTTCGCAGATACCTTTTCAGAAGAATATTGCAACATACTGCTATATGGCGACACCGGAGTCGGAAAGACCTTTCTCACTCATTGCATTGCAAAAGAGCTGATGGATCGTTCCTATTCTGTGATCTACTTTTCTGCTGTCCAGCTCTTCGAATACTTTGCAAAAAATACATTCGGCAAAAAAGAAGGTTCTGAGAGTGAAGTTTTCGATCATGTCTACGACTGTGACCTGCTTATTATTGATGATTTAGGAACGGAGCTTTCTAATTCCTTTACAGTGTCACAGTTATTTGTATGTTTAAACGAAAGAATTTTGCGCAGAAAACCGACTGTTATTTCAACTAATCTTACACTTGACGACATCAATTCTATTTATTCGGAACGGATTTTTTCCCGTATCAGCAGCAATTATATGATACTGCGTCTCACGGGAGATGACATCCGTATCCAGAAGAAACTATTGAATTTGGGAGGTACGAATGATGCTACGCCGTAATGAACGTGTTCTTGAAAACATCCCCGTAGGTTCACTTGGAATCATCTCTTTAGATGGATGCAAGGAAATGGGGAACCGTGTGAATGATTACATTGTAAAATGGCGTCACGAAGACGGACATGCTTTTAAAGATGATGTAGTCTTTAATGGATATGAGAAGGACACCTATCTTATCGACGCAAAAGTTCCGCGCTTTGGCTCTGGGGAAGCCAAAGGTATTATCGAGGAATCCGTCCGGGGATTGGATATCTATCTTATGGTAGATGTCTGCAACTACAGCCTTACTTATTCTCTGACAGGCTGCACAAACCACATGTCTCCGGATGACCATTATCAGAATCTTAAAAGAGTTATCGCCGCAATTGGGGGAAAAGCGCGGCGAATCAATGTAATCATGCCGTTTTTATACGAAAGCCGGCAGCATAAAAGAAGCGCCCGGGAATCCTTAGACTGCGCCTTGGCCTTACAGGAATTGGTGCGTATGGGTGTGGACAATATTATTACTTTTGATGCCCACGACCCCCGTGTCCAAAATGCGATACCTTTAAGCGGATTTGAGACAGTTCGCCCCACATATCAATTTGTAAAAGGTCTTTTACGCACACACCGAGACCTTAAGATTGACAGTGACCATATGATGGCCATCAGTCCGGACGAAGGGGCGACGGAACGTGCCGTCTATCTTGCAAATGTACTGAACCTGGATATGGGAATGTTCTACAAGAGACGTGATTATACGAAAATCGTAGATGGGCGTAACCCAATTGTTGCCCATGAATTCCTCGGCTCTTCCGTGGAGGGGAAAGATGTGATTATCCTTGATGATATGATATCCTCCGGCGACAGTATTCTTGATGTTGCTCAACAATTAAAAAATCGTAAGGCAAAGCGCATCTTTGCCGCAGCAACTTTTGGACTGTTTACCAATGGGCTTGAGAAATTCGACAGAGCATATGAAGATGGTCTGATTGATGGGATCCTTACCTCCAATCTGATCTACCAGACACCAGATCTCCTGGAACGCCCTTACTATATCAACTGTGATATGAGTAAATATATTGCGCTCATGATCGACACACTGAATCACGACGGCTCGATCAACAGCATACTGAATCCCAGCGAACGTATCGTGGATATCGTAGAAAGGTATAACAGAGGCGAAGAAGTATAATTTTTATCTTGCCCTTTTTGGAAAAATGTGGTATTCTAAATGTGTAACAGGATAAGGAAAGCTTATCCAAAAAAATATTATTTAAATGAACCTAACCCTTAACATTCACCGCCATTACTTTTGTAATGGCGGTAATGTTTTCTGCTTTTACCTTTCAAGAGTGATTTTTCGATATGGAATCCCCATTTCCTTCAATGCTTCTTCCTCTCTGTTCTGGCAGGTAAACAAAATCACTTGTTCTTTATTCTTCTCCAGCCATCTAAGCGTATTTTTAAGACGTATATCATCATAATACGCAAACGTATCATCTAACAAAACCGGCAGTTCCTCTTCCTGAAAGACTTTTGCAGACACCATGCGCAGCGCCAGATACACCTGCTCTGCGGTACTTACGCTCACCCGTTCTACAGGGATCTTTTTCCCATCCCGTAAAAGACTCGGTCTGAGCCCTTCGCCGATTACCAGACGGCTGTATTTTCCGCCTGTCAGATCGTATATCACCTCTGACAGAAGATCATTCATCTTTTGTTCCATCCGTTTTTGAAGCCTCGCAGACAATCTATTAATTGTATCTGCCGCCAGATCTACTGCCTCACGCATCTTCTCCTGCTCCCAGAACTCCTCGCCCATCTCGTCCATCTCTTCCAATTGCTCTCGGAGGTTACTGTATTGCACTTGTTTTTCCCCAAGCTCTTCTTCCTCCCGTTCCAGCTCCCAATAAAGCCGCTCCAGCGGAATCTTTTCCTCCTCCGGCATAATCTCCTCCAGAATCTTTTCCGGTTCGGTCTTTTCCTGCTTCTTGCTGACCTTAAGCCGATTCCACGTATAGATCAGGCATAGCAGGGCAAGTACGATGGCCACAAGATAATTCCACGGTCTGCGGATAAACATAAATACTAATACAACTGCTACGATAAACACAAAAATCTCCAGCGGATGTATCCTCCATTTCCCAGGGCGAAGCTCGTCGATCACTCGATTATTCTCCGGCTCCCCTCGTGATGGTTGGTGTTCTATGCGGTAAGCAATTTTTTCTTTGAGATCTTCTCTTTCCGTTTGAAGCCTGTGTATTTCCCGCCAGATATAAGAGGCCTCCTGCTCTACTTGCTCCCGCTTTACCTGCTTTTTACGGAAATCCTCTTTTATCTGCCGTTCGATCTCCTTCTTCCGCTCTCTAAGCTGCAAAAGCGCTGCATCAAGATTCAGATCCCCTCCGCCCGACGCATAATAATTCGTTGCATAATCACGAAGCGCCGCCGATAGCTCCTGGCCCGGCTGTGCATGAAGCTGTCCGACGGATACTGTATTATTATAGACCGGCTCTGAAAATTCTCCCAGCAGCATCTCAAGATCACCATTTTCTACAGACAGCTCTTCTCCGTCGTCCTCACAGAAAATCTCTGCTTTTTTTGAAAACTTATCAAAATTCCTATCCAACAAAAAAAACTTTCCACCGCTTTCAAACTTCACTGCGCCGGAATAATAATTCGGATTCTCCCATGGTTCATACAGGCTGTAAGCATCATTTGCCGCAGCCCTCCCTCTTGCCCGCTCAAGCCCGAAAAACATTGCCCTTAAAAATGTATGAACCGTGGACTTTCCCGATTCATTCTCACCATATATAAGATTTATTCCATCGGATAACTCTATATGCCGATTCGATAATTTCCCGAAATTTCTGATCATCATCTCCAAAATCTTCATCCGGTCAGTCCCTTCTCGTCTCCATCAACGCCCGTACTCCTTCGCACATCGCCCTGTACTGAAGCGAATCTTCTCCATACCCTTCCAGTTGCTCAATCAACTCTCCCAGTATGTTTCCCTTGTTTTTTACTTTAATTTTTTCAAAATTGAAAAAAGGCTTCGTATCGTCAATCAGTTCGACAATATTCCCATATACGTCCATCGCTTGCAGATCAAACAGAATATCCGGACTCCGGAAGCCTGTTATCATAATTTTATATATGTTTTCAATGCCCTTCTCTTCAATTATCTTTTTTATCTTTTCCTTTAACTCACTGCCGCTCATATCTGCTGCCGCCGGAACTTTGACTTGGATATATTCTCTGAGCGCTGACGGTACGAACTTCACCTTGCACTTTTTATCTTTTATTTCTCCGCAGATATACCCATGCCTTCCCATATCATTCCGATCTATAGGTTCAAGTGCTCCGCAGTATGCCATCTTTCCCGGAACCATATTCTGCGGCTTATGGATATGTCCAAGAGCCACATAATCATACCCCAGTTGCAGGACTTCCTCCTTTTTCACCGACACATGCCGTTCATCCCCGCCATGCATCATCAGAATCTCTGCCGGCTGCCGCCCCTCTGCCCTTTTTCCCGCATAAGGCTTATCTTCTCTTTCTTTTGACTCATAGCTGAACCCGCAAACTGCCGCTCCAATCTCCGGCAGTTCAATAATTTCCCAATTGCTGTCCTGTATCATATGCACATGCTTCGCCCATGGAAAAGTCCGATAATAAGAGTCTTTTTTCAGATAATCGTGATTGCCCGCACAGAGTACCACTTGTGTTTTCGATAATCTCAGGAACAATCCATTTACTTCTTTTAATTCGCGGAGCAACGGCTGTCTGTGGAACAAATCGCCTGCGATCAAAAGAAGTTCTATCTCCTCATCCCTGCATAAATTAACGATCTTTTCCAGGCTTGTCCATATTTCTCCCTCGCGCAATGGTCCGTATGCGCTTCCCGCGTCTGGTTTTGCCCCCAAATGCACGTCTGCGATGTGTATGAATCTCATCCGTCTCCCTTTCTGCTTCCTCCTGCACTTTTGACGGCAGTGTTACAATAAACTGTGTCTTCAAATCGTCGCTTTTCGCCATGACACGCCCGCCGTGCAGCTCAACAATCTCTTTCGCAATCGCCAGTCCAAGCCCTGCCCCGCCTGTACCGCTGGACCTGGAGCCATCCACACGATAAAATTTTTCAAAAATGGTCTGCAGCATTGCTCCGGGTATCTTATCACCTTCGTTTGTAAACGTAATCTCCACATCCCGGCCTTTTCTTTTTGCACCGATAAGAATCTTCGTATTCCCATAACAATATGCAATCGCATTGCGCAAAATATTATCAAAGACACGGGCAAGTTTATCAGGATCCCCGTATACTTCCAGGTTTTCCTCCACCTCTACTTCACATGATAATTGCCGTTCCAATAAAACGCCGTAAAGCTCATCTGCAAGTTGCTCTAGCATCAACGAAAGATTGATCTCTACAGGTTCTAATTCAATATCCTGAAGATTGTAGCGTGTAATATCAAAGAATTCATTGATCAAATCCCCTAATCTTATAGATTTCTCCAGAGCAATATGGATATATTTCTCCCGCTCTTCCGAATTCATGTCCGGATGCCCGTCAAGCATCGTAAGATAAGCCACCACTGATGTCAGCGGCGTCTTTAGGTCATGTGCCAGGAAAAGAACCAGATCATTCTTCTTCTTTTCGCTGGCTACGGATTCCAGTTCTTGCCGGCGAAGTGTTGCCTTTATCTCATTCAGCCGTATCTCTATGGGCTTCAATTCTGTGATGAGATGCACCGGCTCATTGGAATCAGATATAATATTCTCTATGCCGTCTCCCACCTGATCCAGATATTTTGTCATCTTCGACAATGCCACATAAAAAAATAATGCAAATAAAAGCAGGAAACCTAAAATCATAAAAAACGTCTTATTATTTCCTATGAGGCTCCAATATAACCGGATTGCTGTTTCCTCTTTTATATGCAAAGACATCAATGCACTCACAAATGTCTTTGCAAAACTGTCATTGTAAATGCCGTCAACTACATAATCCAGCAGAAATCCGCCGACCAAAACTGTAATTGCCGTGACAAGAACAGTCTGCAAGAGTATACTGAGCTTTAATTTCAGATAATTATTCTTCAACCTTGTATCCCACTCCCCAAACTGTCTTGATGAAATCCGACTTTCCCATGGGTCCGCTCATCTTTTCTCTGAGATGCCTGATATGTACCATCACTGTATTGTTGCTGTTCTTATAATATTTTTCATGCCATACTTTTTCAAAAAGCTCTTCGGAGCTAATAACCTTGCCTCTGTTCTCGCATAACAGCCAGAGTACATCGAACTCAATAGGAGTTAAAGTGAGGGGAATCTCATTATAGACACATTCATGGGAGGTCCTGTTGAGAAACAGCCCCCCAATGTCTATAATATCCCCGGTTTCTTTCCCGCCGTCATTATACTGCGTATACCTGCGGAGCTGAGCTTTTACCCTTGCCACCAACTCCAGTGGATTAAACGGTTTAGGCATATAGTCATCTGCTCCCAATGTAAGACCTGTGATCTTGTCCATATATTCTGTCTTTGCCGTCAGCATAATGACCGGGAATCTGTACTTTTCCCTTATCTGCTTAAGAATCTGAAACCCATCTACATCCGGCAGCATGATATCAAGAATAGCGAGATCTATCTTCATGCTATGAACACAGGCAAGTGCATCTTCTCCCGTATAGAATTTATATACTGTATACTGGTCATTTTGAAGATAAAGTTCTATAACATCTGCAATCTCTTTCTCATCGTCTACTACTAAAATGTTCATTCAGATTCCTCCTTTGCATTAGGGACTATATTATAAATCGCAATTGTTTACAGTCCTTGGGAACGGGATGACATCACGGATATTGCCCATGCCGGTCAGATACATGACACAGCGCTCGAAACCAAGACCGAATCCGGAGTGTCTTGTGGAGCCGTATTTGCGCAGATCCAGATAGAAGCCGTAATCCTCTTCCTTGAGTCCCATCTCTTTCATCCTTGCCAGAAGTTTCCCATAGTCATCCTCCCTCTGGCTGCCGCCGATGATCTCACCGATGCCCGGCACCAGGCAGTCAACGGCTGCTACTGTCTTGTTGTCATCATTCATCTTCATATAGAAGGCTTTGATATCCTTCGGGTAACCCGTTACGAATACCGGGCGCTTATATACCTGCTCGGTCAGATACCGCTCATGCTCGGTCTGCAAGTCTGCGCCCCAGGACACTTTATATTCAAAATTATCATTATTCTTTTCCAGAAGCTCAATCGCCTCTGTATAGGTAACCCGTGCAAAATCCGAGGATGCCACATTGCGAAGCCGTTCGATCAATCCCTTATCCACGAAAGAATTAAAGAAATTCATCTCTTCCGGCGCCTGCTCCATCACATAATTGATGATGTACTTTAACATGTCTTCCGCAAGCGCCATATTGTCATCAAGATCCGCAAATGCCATCTCCGGCTCAATCATCCAGAATTCGGCCGCATGTCTTGTCGTGTTGGAATTCTCCGCGCGGAAAGTCGGCCCGAAAGTATAGATATTGCGGAAAGCCTGGGCATAAGTTTCCCCGTTGAGCTGCCCGCTCACTGTAAGATTCGTCTCCTTCCCAAAGAAATCCTGGGAATAATCAATGCTTCCATCCTCATTCTTAGGCGGATTTCCCATGTCAAGTGTTGTAACTCTGAACATCTCCCCGGCACCCTCACAGTCGCTCCCGGTAATCAACGGAGTATGCACATACACAAAATCTCTTTCCTGAAAAAACTTATGGATCGCATACGCTGTCAAAGAGCGCACACGGAACACGGCCTGAAACGTGTTAGTCCGCGGTCTTAAGTGGGACACAGTTCTTAAATACTCAAATCCGTGGCGTTTTTTCTGCAACGGATAATCCGGTGCCGACGCCCCTTCTACGTCAACACTGTCTGCCTGAATCTCAAAAGGCTGCTTGGCCTGGGGCGTTGCCACCAGCGTTCCCGTCACTATGATCGCCGCCCCCACATTCAACTTGGAGACTTCCGCAAAATTATCAAGCCTATCGCTGTACACCACCTGCAGAGGATTAAAAAATGTCCCGTCATTTACCACAATGAAGCCAAAAGTCTTTGAGTCACGGATACTTCTGACCCATCCGCCGACCGTCACCTTCTTGTCAATGTAGTTCTCCTGTTTTTTGTATAATTCCCTGATTGTTACCAAATCCATGTAAAATAACTCCTTTTCTCATTCCTTTATATAAGAGCCAAAGCCCTGTCTTACCTGATAAATCTCTCCATCCACTGCCAGCAGTCTGCATACACTCGTGCGCGGCCTGTCTCATTAAGAATCTCATGCCGCTTCCCTTCGTACAGACGGAGCTCTATGTCTTCTATCCCGGCGTCTGCATATTCCTTATGAACTTTGCGGACACCCTTGCCGAATGCCCCAACAGGGTCATCCCCTCCCGAGATCAGAAGCATCGGCAAGTCCTTTTGTATCTTATCTATATTCTTGCGCTTTTCCAGGTACTTCATACCCTCAAACATATGATAATATCCATTTACTGTAAAGACAAAGCCGCAATGCGGGTCCTGAATATATTCATCCCGCTTTTCTTTATCTGACGTCAGCCAGTCCAAATCTGTCTCACAGGGCAGAAACCTTCGGTTAAAACCGCCAAAACCTATGGCATTCACCATCCGGCTCCGATACTTCCATCCTCTGAACGCCGCAATCAATCGGCATAAAGCCTGTCCGGCCACAACTTCTGGTATACAGTGGTATCCGGTCCCCATAATCACCGCACCCGAAAGCCCCTCACTACGGCAGGTCAAATACTGGCGCAAAAGGAAGGAGCCCATACTATGCCCCAACATGAAATACGGACACTCTGGATAATGTTTTTTTATCCAGTAACGAAGCTTGTGGATATCACCTACAACATATGCATTCCCTTCCGTCTCATGAAAATATCCGTAATACTCCTCACCCTGCACCGACTGTCCATGTCCTAAATGGTCATGTCCTGCCACATAAAAACCTTTTGCTGCCAGATATCTTGCAAATTCATCATACCTGCCGATATGCTCCGTCATGCCATGGCAAATCTGCAGCACCGCCCGAATCTCCCCGTCAGGCACCCACTCTATGGCATGTATCCTCGTCACCTGGTCGCAGGATTTGAAGAAAAACTCTCTCTTTTCCATACTCATTACCTCTGATTACTCTTTCCTCTCATGAAGCGGCACATAATCCCTATAAGACGCGAGCGGCTTGTACGCCGGACGAATAATCTTATCTACATTCTGCAGCTCTTCCAATCTGTGTGCACTCCATCCCACCACACGAGCTGCCGCAAAAATCGGAGTATACAGTGACTTGGGCAGATTCAGCATACTATAGACTAAGCCGCTGTAAAAGTCCACATTCGCATTAACGCCTTTGTAGATCTTACGCTTTTCTCCGATAACCTTCGGCGCAAGCTTCTCCACCGATTCATACAAAGCATACTCTTCCTCCCTGCCCTTTTCTCTGGCAAGGCGCTTCACAAACTTTTTAAAGATATCAGCTCTTGGGTCAGATATGGAATATACCGCATGACCCATCCCATAGATCAAGCCTTTCTGATCAAATGCTTTCTTTTCAAGCAAGTCATAGAGATACCGGCGTACCTCCTCCTCATCCTTCCAGTCAGATATCTTCTCTTTCATATCTTCGAACATCTCTGTCACTTTGATATTTGCACCGCCATGCTTCGGTCCCTTTAAGGAAGCCATCGCCGCCGCCATCGTAGAATAAGTATCTGTACCCGATGATGTGACAACATGCGTCGTAAATGTCGAATTATTACCGCCGCCATGATCCATATGAAGAACCAGTGCCATATCAAGAATCTTCGCCTCCAGCTTGGAGTACTTTCGGTCTTCTCTAAGCATCATCAGGATGTTTTCCGCCATGGAAAGCTCGGAAGACGGCGCATAGATAAACAAATCCTCGCCTCTCCGGTAATTATATGCATGATAGCCATATACCATCATCATCGGAAACTGGCTGATCAGATTAAGACACTGTCTGAGTACATTCGGAATGGATGTATCATCGGCCTTCATGTCATAACTGTAAAGATTCAGGATGGACCGCGAAAGGCTGTTCATCATATCACGGCTGGGTGCCTTCATAATTACATCCCGCACAAAATTGGGCGGCAATGTGCGTCTTTCGATCAGTTCCTCCTTAAACTCCTTAAACTCCTTCTCCGAGGGTAATTCCCCGAACAGAAGAAGATATGCAATCTCCTCAAAACCGAAATGCTTTTCCTTCAAAAAGCCATTTACAAGATCCTTAATATTATATCCGCGATAGTAGAGCTTACCTGCACAGGGAACCTCTTTTCCATTCACCAGCTTTTTCGCGCATACATCGGAAACGTTGGTAAGCCCAGCCAAAACGCCTTTGCCGTTCAAGTCACGCAACCCCCGTTTTACCTCATACTCTGTATACAGTTCCTTGTCGATTGCATTATTCTTTACACACAATTCGGCAAAATGCTCAATCTCTGGTGTAATTTCAAATAACGCTCTTTCTACGTTGTTTGTCATCCTATCATCCTTTCTGTCTGCGTTATAAATAATTTATGAGTTACCAGTCTAAGTCCGAGTCCCTGCAAGATAATTGCTTAAATCCGCAAATTCCTTCAGCGTGAGCGCCTCCCCCCGCACCCCTGTTCCCTTTCCCAGACGTTCTATCGCATTTACAATGGTTTCCTTCGAAAAATCCAGCCTGTCTGAATTGTTAAGCCCATTGGCAAGCGTCTTTCTTCTTTGATTAAATGCCGCCCGGATAATGTCAAACATTAACTTTTCATCCTCCGCCTCCACCGGCGGCCTCTCATGCCTCGTAAGGCGGATGACTGCAGAACCGACTTTCGGGCGCGGCATAAAGCAGTTCGGAGGCACATTTGCCACAAGGTATGTATCGGCATAATACTGCACCGCCAGCGACAATGCGCCGTAATCCTTATTTCCCGGGCCGCTCTTCATCCGTTCCGCCACTTCTTTCTGCACCATCACCGTAATGCTGCTCACCGGAACATCTCCCTCAAAAAGCCCCATAATAATAGGCGTCGTAATATAATAGGGAAGATTTGCCACCACCTTGACAGGCTTTCCCCCATTCTCATCCTGTACAAGCTTTCTTAAATCCAGTTTCAGGACGTCTTCATTTATAATGCGGACATTCTCATAACTGCCAAGAGTGTCCTCAAGAATCGGGATAAGGTTCCTGTCAATCTCAACCGCTATAACTTTCCCCGCCGCCTCCGCAAGATACTGGGTCATCGTGCCGATGCCCGGCCCAATCTCCAGCACCATATCATCTTTCCCGATATCCGCCGCTCGGATGATCTTATCCAGCACATGCGTATCAATCAGGAAATTCTGCCCGAATTTCTTCTGGAAAGAAAACTGGTACTTCTTCAAAATTTCAATTGTATTCTGCGGATTTCCAAGCGTCGGCTTTCCCATATATACACTCCTGAAAAAATAAGTATTATGTTATTATACAATAGTTTGGGAATTTATGATATATAAAAAAAATTAAATAATCATTAAGATGCGGAGGGGGAATTTAATATTTTGTGATGTATGCAGGACGCCCGACCAGGCGCGTAGGGTGCGTAAAAATTTGTTAAATAACATTGAGCCAGTAGAACGCTGGGATAAATGTAAATTTATATCACTTGTTCGGAGGGTTTTGCCGTGTTATAATGGGCGGAAGGACAACCGTGTTACGAGGTGGTAAGCCTCCCCTTTTCTGATAGCGGCAGTCGCCGCTTGTGCTGTTCGGCACTATCCCATCATGGGAAATACAGAAAATGGGAGGTGGTGCATATGAATACGTATGAAGTATTAAGCCTGTTATTTTTAGGCGGTACGTTTTTAGTTGCGCTGCTTGCCTACATAGATAGGAATAACAAGCGAAAATAAATAAGCCTGCCTTGTTTCTTGACCGATCCAAGCAGGCTTATTTTATAAGCATTCTGGGAGGTTAACCACTTTGTTTCCATACGATTCAATATGGGCGGTTGCTCCTTTTATTAATATAGCATATGCAAAGAAAAATTTCAAGAATTTATAGTTTGCAAAATTATGCTATAATGCCACAGCACATACGGAGGATAATTCTATGAAAAAAATACATATCATAACCGCCATCATCGCATCCATCGCCCTTATCACAGTAGGTTTTATGGGCGCGCGCCTTCTGGACAAAAGCAGCGAGCCGAAGGCAACCGCCGCCTCTATAGAGGAACGCTTAAGCAAATGCAGCGACCTCACTACCGCGCGGCTTGATTACCGGGGCATTATCAAATACGAAGAAGGCGACATCCAGTACATAAACAAAAAGAGCTTTTCCATGATTTACGATGCCCATATCAAAGCAGGCATCGACCTGTCACAGGCAAAAGTTTCCGTAAAAGACAAAAAAATCACCGTATCCATCCCAGAGCCCGAGATACAGGACATCTCTGTAGACCCGGACTCCCTGGAATTTTACGATGAAAAACTCGCCCTTTTCAACTGGACAAAAAAACAAGACACCCAAAAAGCCATGGAAAAAGCAGAGGAAGACGCCACCGAAAAAGCCGCCCAGACCGACCTCCTAACCCAGGCCGCCGCCCAAGCCAAAACCGTAATCACCACCCTGCTGACCCCATTCACGGAAAAAGGTGAAGAGTATACCATCAAGGTAACAACTCATTAAAACCGTCACCCCACGCCAGTCCCCAAACAAACACGCCAGCCAGCCTCACGGCTCGCGGCCCGCAGCCCGCGAAAATCAGCGTCAGCCCGGGGCGTCCTGATTCAACACCCCTCCGCAACCAGGATATTCTCACATTCTTCATATCCTGCGGCTTTTCTTTCTGTGATAAACGCCGTTCCGTAAAAAGGCGCAAATGTCACGGAGCTCACCTTATCGAACTTGGAACTGTCGCACAGCACAAAGCATTCCCTGCACTGCTCCATGGCGGTCTGCTTTACCATCGCCTCATTGGCGTCCGGCGTCGTGCAGCCGCTCTTTCTGGCCGCTCCGTTTGTCCCGAAGAATCCTTTCGTAAAATGATATCCCCCGATCATCCGCATAGCCTGGTTGCCGATGACCGCCTCCGTAGACGCCTTTAACTCGCCGCCCACTAAGAGCACTTTCATGCCCATAGCCACCAGCCGCTGGGCGTGAGCGACTGCATTGGTCACAAAAGTCACTCTTCTTTCTGAAATATAATCCAGCATATACCCGGTAGTGGTTCCCGCATCCAGATAGACGAAATCTTCCGGCTCAATGAGCGACGCCGCGTACTTCGCAATCCGCATCTTCTCCTCGCGGTTTAAATCAAGCTTTTGGGCGACGGTGTACTCATGGGCTGTCACCGCGCCCTCCTTCGCCGCCACCGCGCCGCCGAACACCTTGACAAGCTTTCCTTCTTTGTCAAGCGCTGTGATATCCCGCCGCACCGTAGATTCTGAGGCATCTAAAAGATCTTTTACCTCTGTCACTGTGACACTTCCGTTTTCCTCCAGAAGTTTTAATATCAGTTCCTGCCGCTGTTTTGTCAACATTTACCTTCCCGCCTTGTACTCTTCCACATTCGTCTCCAACACGATCTTGCGAATCGGGAGAATACTTCCCGGCGATACCGACAACTCATCCACGCCCATTGCCAGGAATTCCCGGGTCAGGCTCTGGTCTGCGCCCAGCTCGCCGCAGATGCCTGCCCAGATACCCGCCTTGTGTGCATTTTCCACCACTATCGAGAGCATCCGCAGAATCGCCGGATGATGTGCATCGTAAAATTCATCCAGTTTCGTATTCTGACGATCGATGGCAAGGGTGTACTGGGTCAGGTCATTAGTGCCGATACTGAAGAAATCAACCTCCTTCGCCAGCTCGTCACTGATGAGCGCCGCCGCCGGAGTCTCGATCATAATGCCCTGCTCCGGCTCGCCGAATTCAATCCCTTGGTCGGTAAGTTCTGCTTTTACTAACGCCGCGATTTCCCGAATCCGCTTTACTTCCCTGACACTGGTGATCATCGGATACATGATGGCGATTTTCCCGTAAGCACTGGCTCTGAAAAGCGCCCGCAGCTGTGTTTTAAACACCTCCGGCCGCGTCAGGCAGATGCGGATTGCCCGGTATCCAAGAGCCGGATTCTCCTCATGCTCCATCTGGAAATAATCGCACTGCTTGTCAGCGCCGATATCCAGGGTACGGATGATCACCCGCTTGCCCGCCATCGTCTCCGCCACCTGCTTATATATCTGGAACTGCTCCTCCTCTGTCGGATAATCCTCTTTCTCAAGGTAAATGAATTCGCTCCGGAAAAGCCCGATTCCGCCCGCATCATTCTGCAGAACTGTCGCAAGATCTTTTATATTACCTATATTAGCATACAGCATCACTTTTTTGCCGTCAAGAGTGACATTTTCCCTGCCCTTAAGGGTCTGTAAGAGTTCCTTTCTCTCTGTCTCCTGCCTCTGCCTTTCCTTCATGCGGGATAATGTCTCTTCATCGGGGTCAATGTAAATCTTTCCTTCCGCGCCGTCAACAATCCCAAGCTTGCCGTCCACCGTATCATCAAGGGGCAGCGGCGTACCTACAAGCGCCGGGATTGCCATCGTCCGGGCAAGGATAGCCGTGTGGGAGTTTAAGGAACCGTGGACGGTGACGAAAGATAGCACCATATCCTTGTCAAGCTGCACGGTCTCTGACGGCGCAAGGTCATCCGCCACGATGATGGACGGCTCCTCTGTCACCGTTCCGCCGCCGTCCGCGCCATTTAATATAGTAAGGACACGCTCGGAAATGTCCCTGACGTCCGCCGCCCGCTCCCGCATGTAATCGTCATCCATCGCCGCAAACATCTGGGCGAAATTGTCCGCAGTGGATGCCACCGCATACTCCGCGTTGATTCCCTGGGTGCGTATCATATTTTCTATGGAGTCATTGTAATCGTCGTCTTCCAACATCATCTGGTGAACCTCAAAAATCGCCGCATTCGCCTCCCCTACCTCGCGGAGCGCTTTCTCATACAGCCCGGCAAGCTGCTCAAGCGCCTTAAGCTTTGCCTCCTCAAAACGCGTGATCTCAGCCTCGGCATCCTCCACTTTCACGCGCTTTACCTGCTGCTCACCCTTTTTATATACACGGATCTTTCCGATCGCGACACCATTAAATACGCTCTTTCCTTCATATATGTTCATATCGGTCTCCTTTACAAAAGGGGACACCTGCGGCATCCCCATGTTCACTATGTTTCTGCATAGCCTGGCTATTAGACGTTCAGCACGCGCCTGGCTGCTACAGGGTTTCCTCCATAAATTTGCTTACGGTCTCGTATGCCTTCTCTTCGTCTTCCCCGTCAAATGTAAGCGTCACTTCGTCGCCTTTCTTCGCGCCAAGCCCCATTACTCCGAAGATAGCCTTCGCGTTCATAGCTTTTCCGCCCTTTGCGATTTTGATGTCGCAGGAAAATTCCTTTACGGTCTTTACTAAGATTCCTGCCGGACGTGCATGGATTCCCTCTGGGTCTGTGATTACATACTTAAATTCTTTCATTTTAAAAATCCTCCGTTTTATATTTTTAATTTTAAATAATTACCTTTACTGAACTTTTTTCTTTAACAATCCTAAAAGTGCTGCCGATATTACCGTTCCTGCCACGAGTGCCACCAGATACATCAGCGCATTTTCCATTACCGGCACGACGAAGATACCGCCGTGGGGTGCCATCAGTGTACATCCGAACGCCATGGAAAGCGCTCCCGCCGCTGCCGAGCCGACGATACAGGACGGCAGTACGCGGGCCGGGTCAGCCGCCGCAAACGGTATCGCACCCTCTGTAATAAATGCCAGCCCCATGATAAAGTTGGTCGGCCCCGATTCTCTTTCTTCTTTCGTAAATTTGTTCTTGAAAAGCAATGTTGCAAGAGCGATTGCACAGGGCGGTGTCATGCCGCCGATCATCACTGCCGCCATCACGTCATAATTTCCGGATGCGATAGCGGCTGTTCCGAACACATATGCCGCCTTGTTGAACGGGCCGCCCATGTCGATAGCCATCATGCCGCCGAGGATCATCCCCAACACAAGCTTACTGGAGCCGCCCATGCTTGTCAATCCGTTGTTGAGCGCCGTATTGATCCCGCCCATCACCGGCTCTACCACAAAGGTCATCAAAAGCCCCATGATAAGGATGCCAAATACCGGATATAAGAGGACGGGCGCAATTTTTTCAATAGCCTCCGGCAATTTCGCACATACGACAAACAGCATCTTGATGATATACCCTGCCGCGAATCCTGCAACCAAAGCCCCAAGGAACCCGGATGTGCCATTTGCCGCCATCATACCTCCGATGAATCCTACCGCAAGAGCCGGGCGGTCGCCGATTGCCATAGCGATAAATCCTGCCAGCACCGGCAGCATAAACCCAAACGCCACGCCGCCGATATTTTTAAACAATGCCGCTACCGGCGTAATCGTACCGAAGTTTGCCCGCTCCGCCGCTGACAAAGCGGTCATATCCACGCAAAGTCCGTCAATCAGGAAGGAGACTGCGATGAGGATACCGCCGCCCACCACAAAGGGGAGCATATGGGAAACGCCGTTCATGAGCTGTGTGTAAATCTGATGCCCCATGCTGCCGCCGGATTTCACGGATGATGCGCCTGCTGCCGCATTTGCGCTCTTAAAGACCGGAACATTTCCCGACATCGCAAGCTCTACAAGCTCATCCGCCTTGTTGATGCCGTCCGACACCTGCCGCTCAAGCACTTTCTTCCCGTCAAAACGGTCCATGGGAACCTGTGTGTCCGCCGCGATGATGATACAGTCCGCCTCGGCAATCTCCTGAGCGGTAAGTACATTTTTCGCCCCGCCGGAGCCTCTCGTCTCCACCTTCACAAAGCATCCCTTTGCCTTGGCAGCCTTCTCGATTCCTTCCGCCGCCATATAAGTATGGGCGATTCCTGTCGGGCATCCGGTCACTGCAAGGATCTTTGTTTGACCGGCCTCGGCCTCACCCATATCGGCAAGCCGCTCATCCACGCTCTTCTTCTCCTCGTCCGCCTTGTCGATGATAGAAAGGAATTCCTCCGCCGACTTTGCGTTTCTTAAGTTGGAAGTAAATTCTTCATCCATAAGCATCATCGATAATTTGCTCAAGACGTCCAGATGGACATTGTCCTCCGTGTTCGGCGCTGCGATGAGGAACATCAGCGTTACCGGCTCCCCGTCAAGAGAATCGAACTCTACGCCGTCCTTCACCACCATGGCGGCAAGCCCCGGCCGGTCCACCGCATCACATTTCCCATGAGGAATCGCAATTCCCTCGCCGATGCCGGTTGTACTCTCCTCCTCCCTGGCGTATACCTGCTTACGGTATCCTTCCTCGTCATTAATCTTCCCGCTCTTAGCCATAAGTGCAACAATCTGGTCAAGAGCCTCGTTCTTGCCCTTCGGCGCCCCGTCAAGGGAAACGCTGCGTACATCAAGCAAATCTGTGATCCTCATGTCACTTCCTCCTTACCTTTCCGATATTTTCCTAACCTGTCTTTCCAAATTCCTGTTAAAATTCCCTGATTCTTCCTACAAATAGTTTGTCTTTACATTTCCGCAAGCTGCCGGTACACCGCGTCTATCTCCGGCTTTGTGGCGAGATTTTCAGAAAATGCGCTGGCACTTCCTGCCGCGACCCCCATATGGAACGCATATAGATAATCCCTTTTTTCCATGTAGCCCGCCATGAACCCTGCCACCATGGAATCTCCTGCTCCCACGCCGTTAACGAGTGTTCCTTTCGGCGCGGGGGTATCGTACACTTTTCCGTCGGCGCTTACAAGCACCGCTCCTTCTCCCGCCATAGATACCAGGACATTCTGCGCGCCCTCATCCTGCAACTTCTTCGCGTAAGGCACGACAGACGTTCGCGTCTTAAGCTCCGCCCCGAAGATTTCGCCAAGCTCGTGATTATTCGGCTTGATCAGGAACGGATGATCGGGCAGGACATTCATCAAAAGCTCCTTTGTCGCATCCACTGCAACCTGCACATTCCTTCCGTCAATCATCTCCATAATCTTCTGGTATGCGTCGTCCGGCATCGATGCCGGTATGCTGCCTGACAGGAACAAAACATCTCCTTCTCCCAGCGTGTCAAGCTTATCCATAAGCATCCGTATCTTCTCCTCGCTGATCTCCGGACCCATGCCGTTAATCTCTGTTCCATCGATGGTCTTAAGCTTTAAGTTGATCCGCGTAAATCCTTCATCAATCCGGATAAATCCATTCTTAACGCCCATCTTCTCCAGCCGCCTTACGACCTCTTCCCCCGTAAACCCGGCAACAAATCCAAGCGCCGTACTCTCGATTCCAAGATTCATAAGTACTGTCGAAACATTGATTCCCTTTCCGCCCGGGAGCAAAAGCTCCGAGTTCGTGCGGTTCGTAAGACCCAGCTTAAAATCATCAACCGCTACAATGTAATCCAGTGACGGATTAAATGTCACTGTATATATCATTACTGCGCCACCTCCTTGTTCTACACGTTTTTGCCCGTGTTTGACTTTCTGAACATAGTATAACGCCAAATTCATTCAAAGTCAATCAAACTATTTCACAAATTTCGTGACCGTTTTTGATTGAATTTGCACAAAAACGGTTGAACATAACAAGAACGGCTGACCGTCTCTGCTCATGCTTTGACAGTCAGCCTAAGATAAAATCCTTACCAGGAAAGAATACAACTCTGCTATATCGTTCACTATTTTATCTGCCCGCTCCTGACAACAGGCAAATCTTTCCTCTCTTCTGGCAATCACATATGCTCCCGCCCGCTTTCCGGCCGCAATCCCATACTCTGAATCCTCTATGACTATACAATTTTTAATATCCACACCAAGTTTTTTCGCAGCAGCAAGATATATTTCCGGATTTGGCTTGCTTTTTTCAAATTCCTCACCCGACAGAACAATCTGAATCTGCTGATTTAAGCCTGTACACGCAAGCATCTCCTCAATCTCAGCTCTGGGTGAGGCTGACGCAATGGCCAGCCCCAGCCTTTTCTCATCCAGATATTCCATTAATTCCTTTATACCATCAAAGAGAATATCATTATAATCCAGTGGATAATCCTCTGTCGTCTTCAGGAAATCCTCCCACAGTGCTCGTCCTGTTCCGCTTCCGTATATTTTTTCCATTCGTTCCGCAGTAAGCTTGGATGACAGGCCAATCGTGCGCTCAAGCTGTACTTTGTCAACTCCATATCCTTTCCGCTCCAAATATTCTGTCAACCACATCAGATATATCAGCTCACTGTCAATTAGAACACCATCCATATCAAATATCACTGCCTCTGTCATCGCTTACTCCACAACTCCCAAGAATCCAAAGAATGCTCCCGCGATTCCCAGCGCCATAAGAATAAACATCATAAGCAGCGGGCTGCACTTTTTCTTCTTCATGATAAAGTAAACCGCACCGAACAAAGCCAGCGGCCCAAGCCCAGGCACGATGCCGTCAAGGATGCTCTGCACCGTCGCCGCCTCCTCCCCGGCGCCAAGCTTTATTGGTATATCAAAATACACCATTTCCGAGGTCATAGCTCCGGCTATGGTAAGACCAAGGATGCCCGCCATACGCATCACCTTATCCATGATGCCGATTTCTTCCAGTTTTTTAAGCGCCTCTGCGCCGAACTTATAGCCTACAAAGGTCAATATGTAACGAATCAAAAAATGCGGCACATTGAATACCAGCAGGAACATAAGAGGCCCTAAGAGGCTGCCCTTTACCGCCAGCGAGGCTCCGATGCCGATAGCGATAACCCTTAATGTTCCCCAATATATGGAGTCTCCGATACCAGATAACGGCCCCATAAAAGCCGTCTTTACGTTGGAAATAGAATCCGTGTCAAAATTTTCCGGGTCCTGCGCCCGCTTTTCTTCCATTGCCACGCTGATTCCAAGAGGCAGCGTAGAGATGTACGGCGTCACGTTATAAAGCTCCAGATGACGTTTCATCGCCTCGATAAAATCCTCTTTTTTCGGATACAGCTTTTTCAGCGCCGGAATCATGGCAAAGCAGTAGCCTACATTCATCATCCGCTCATAGTTCCAGGAATGTTCCATCGGAATGGATCTCCAAAACACCTTCCTGAGGTCTTTCTTCGTAATCTCTTTGTCATAATTTGCATGAATGTTAAAATTCATCAAAATCACCTCCCGCATCCTTTGTCTGCAAAACAGCAGCTCCGTCTGCCGCCTGTGCGCCCATCAGCCTGTCCTTGTTCATCGTAAAATACAATACCATGATCAAAATCGCGAACAGCGCGACACCCGTCGTGGATATGCCCGAATATGCCACGATAAAATATCCTATGAAGAAAAACGGCGCCAGCTCCTTCTTCATGATCATCCTTGCAAGCAAAGCAAATCCAAGAGCCGGAAGGAGCCCTCCTGCGATGTCCATCCCCTCGCTGATAAATTCGGGGATTCCTCCCATAATCTCCACTACCTTGTCCGACCCAAAATAATACGCCAGCGGAACAATGGGCGAAGAGATGCCCCAGGCAAGGAATCCGCTGATGATACAATTTCTCGTCAGCGCCCTGTCATTTCCTTCTGCCGCATTTTTGTCACAGATATGGGCAAATATCTGCAATACCGGATAACCAAGCGCATTTCCGATAGCCAATGTGATGACCGCAATCGGCACTCCCAAGGACAGCGCAGCCTCCGGCCCCGCCCCGGACTTTATTGCAAACGCCACTCCGAGGATAGTTCCCGCCACCGGGTCCGGCGGGTCATACGCTCCAATCGATGCAAATCCCGCCCATGCAAGCTCCATCGTTCCTCCCATGATAATCCCCGCCTGCAGATCCCCCACGATCAGCCCCGTAAGCGGACCCAAAATAATGGGGTGCTGGATAAAGCATGTGCCAAGGAACCACTCTGCATTCGATAAAAATCCTACAATACCAAGCAATACCGCCTGTACTCCTAAACTCATCATTCATTCCTCCTACAATTTTATCTTTTTGCTGTCCGGAATCATCTGCATATAGACGTCCGTACCCGCCCCTTTAAGCTCCAGCAGCGCCTCTTTTTCTTCCGGAGTCACATACACGACCGAGTCCAGCTTTTCCTTGCCGTCACCGGGCCTTGTATTCCCGATATTGAGGCTCTTAACTCCAAGAGCCTTTACAAATGCAGCCCCTTCGTCCACGGTCTCACAGACAACCATAAGTTTGTACTTATCTGTCACTCCGCTCTGTACCGCCTCGATGCTCTCACTTACATTCTTTACAACCAGCTTACAGCCCTCCGGCTTTGCAAGCTTTACCGACGTCACCCGAATCGGGTCATTTTTAAGAGTATCCGTCACCAGCAGGATGCAGTTTATCCCCAGCGCCGAACACCATGAGACTGCCACCTGCCCGTGCAGCAGCCGGTAATCCACTCTTACACATTCGATCATAATCTCTCTCCTTCCTAAAACTCATCCAGTTCCTCATCCGTATGCAGCTCATTGCAGTAACGAATCCCTTCTTTTGCCTCGCGCACGGCGTCCGCCATCACTTCCTTTATATCCGCCTTTTCATCCGCGAACAGAACTGACAGTACCATCGCCAGATTCATGCCGCAAAGCAGATGCACCCCCTCTTTCCGAGTCAGGTTAAGCAGTTCATTATTTACACTTCCTCCGAAAAGATCCGTCATGATGATCAGAGCATCCCCTTCCGAAAGAGTCTCTGCCAATTCCCTGATCTTCCCGGCAAACGGAATCTCTTCATCTGTATACGCGTTAAAATACTCCGGCTGGTTTCCGGCAATAAGTCCTGCCGCCGAGGCTATCCCCTCGCTGATCCTGCCATGGCCGCACAGCACAACTTTCCGCATTCTTCTTCCTCCTCTCTCCCATATCTTACGCCCCGTTTATATTAAAACGGCGCCGTCTCCTCATAGTCCTGCGTCTTGCACGGTATCTTGCTGTCAAAACGCACAAACAGCGGATGCTCCGCCTTGATGCCGAGTTCCTTTGATATCCGGTAAGCCGCATACTGGAAAAACGCCGCAAGATAGAAACCTGTCAGCTCGGCCATCGTCTCCGGGAACTCTCCCGCCGATACCAGAAATGTATGGTCTGTAATCTCCTTCGACGCCTGCCAGATATCCCTTATCCGCGCCCCCGCTTTATCCCCGCTGTCCAGGAAAAATAACGTATACTCCGGAGTAAGCTGCAGGTCCGGTCCATGTATAAATTCCTCCGCCTCATAAGCAGAAGTCTGCACATGCACCATCTCACCCACTTTAAGCGCGCCCTCCAGAACTGCTCCCCAGTTGGAGCCGCTCCCCATAAAATACACATGCCTCATAGACAGAAAAGACTTCTCATGGACTGTATAGAATTTTTCCGCCCACCTTAAGACTGCCTCATGGTTTTTTGCCATCCCTTTCAGCATACGGACATAATGCTTGTATTTCTCCTCTGACATATGATATGCTTTCACTTCCAGACCGCAAAGCATAAAGAACAGGCAGAGGAGGCTCATCCCTTTTGTCACATATCCTACCGTCTCCTCCCCCGCGCCGTAATCCATAACGACATCCGCCTCCCTGGCGATGGCGCTGTCAGCATTCCCCACTATAGCCGCCGTCTCGAATCCGTTTTCCCGGTGCTTTCTCACCGCCTCCAGGACATTTGTACTGCATCCGCTCTGGGATACGAAGAGATACTGTTCTCTTCCGGACGGTATCCTTTCATCACAGACATAGGAAAACGGAGTGATCACAGACACATCCATATCCATCTTCTGTTTCAAAAAAGGTTCGGCCATCACTGCCGCGTTGTAAGAAGAGCCGGACGCTACGATTACCAGCTTTCCTTTTTTATACCATCCGGCAAACCGGGCGGTAAGCTCTTTCCTGTTCTTGATATTTTCCCTGGCAGCCTGCGGGATTTCCCGGATATAATCTTCCATTGTTCTTGCCATGCTCATTCTCCCAAATAGACAAAGAGAGGCCATAAGTCCCCCTTACAACCTCCTCTTTGCTTTCTTTATTCGTTTTAGTAGTCCATTACCTTGTAATATCTGCGGATGTTAAGGTCATGCCCCGTAGCATCCTCAAGATGCGCCGTAAGCCTTCCGATTACGCCCTCTATGATTGCCGGCGAAAAATCAGCCCTGTACTTTTCTGCGATTCCGGCATTCTGCCCGTAATCCTTTGTGTCAAACACTTTCATCTTTTTGGAAATGCGCGGCACGAACTTTTCTACCCTCTCGGTCAGCGCCCTTGTCTCATCCTCTCCCTTAAATACCATAACGCTCGTATCTTCTTCCAAAAGCTCCAGAGTTCCGTGGAAGAATTCCGGAGACTGGATAGATTTCGTATGAATCCACTGCATTTCCTCCAGGATGCACATTGCGAAACAATAGGTCGGCCCCCATACATTTCCTGCGCCTATCAGCATGTGGTACTTCTCATCTTTGATCTGCTCTGCATACTCTTTTGTCTCCTCGTCCGCCTGCTCCTTTGTGTCCGCCATAGCAACCGGGAGCTTTGCCAGATTCTCCATAAATTCTTCATAGTCCGGGAAATCCCCGTTCTTATGTAAAAACGCCGCCACGATCATAAACAGTCTCATGTAATCGCCGTCACAGGAATAATAATCCGCCTCCGTGCTCACAACCGGATAAGCAAGAACCTCCTGCAGCTCTTTCCCTTCCGTGCAGCTTACACCGATTGTCGGAATCCCTTTTTCCCGGCAGTATTTCGCAGCCGCAACAGTTTCCTGCGTCGTGCCGGAATCACTGTACAGCACCACCAGGGATTTCGGTCCCACCGTCTTTCTTGTGCCGAACACAAGCTCCGCCGCGCTCTCCACATACACCGGCATAGCGGTACGTTTTTTTGCGAAGTACTCTAAAGGCATCATGATAGAGATCGTTCCTCCCACGCCTGCAAGCACGAGGTTCTCCACACCCTTTTCAAATATCTCGTCCATATACTTCTCAACCAATGGACGTTTCTCCATGATCCTGGCAAAATCAGCCAGATATTTCTCCCTGTTATAGTGTTTAAATTCCTTCATTCTTAAAATCCTCCTGTTCTTGTTTCTTATATGTAAACACGCATAGGTTCCGTCTATGGTGTATTACTGCTTTTTATATACGATGCGGCCGTCAAAGATGGTCATGCTGACCTCCGCCTTTTTCAGCTCCTCTAAGCCGCAATGGAATACATCCGAATCAAGCACTGCAATATCTGCAAGCTTTCCTTCTTCCAGCGTTCCCAGCCTGCATTCCTCAAAATTGGCCGCCTGCCCGTTCTTGCTCCAGCACGTAAGAATCTGTGCCGGGGTCAGCGCCTCTTCCCTGTGGTAGCCTCCCTCCGGAGTGTCATCCCCCGGGAAAAGCCTGTACACGCCGCAGCGCATGGACAATGGGATATCCGGCACATCCAGCGGCAGGTCTGTGCCAAAGCAGAGCCTCGCCCCATCCTCCAGCGTAGATTTATATGCCCAGATGTTCTTTGCGCGCTCTTCACTTAAAATGTCAGTATCCCAATATTCTTCATAGCTGCCGTAGCAGTTCATGATCTGGATATACTCTATGGCGGAAATATCAAGCTCCTTTAACCGTTTTCTGTCCGCCGGATCAATAAGCTCCACATCCACCAGCGCATGTCTGGCATCCCTTGCTCCATTTACCTCCCGGCATTTTTCAAAGATATCTATAGACTTTCTCACCGCACTGTCTCCTTCCGCGTGAAGGGCGCACCTGAAACCTCTCTTATCCGCCTCAAGCACAGTCTTCTCCAGCGCGGCGTAATCGATATCCATGCCGCAGCAAACCCCCGGCCTGTCTTTGTATCCGTCCAGAAGGTCGCCGTCTCCGCTCTCAATATCGCCGTCCACCATGATGTTGTATCCCATGAACCTTAGTTTCTCCCCGTCAAACATCTTCCGGCATTTTTCTCCGTATTCAAAATCCGCATCCCCGGCTACCGGCTGGGACACCAGGTTTATGCGGTGCGTCAGCTTTCCCTCATCCTCCAGGCTCTTAAGCACATCTGTAAAACCGCTGTAGCTGTCAAAGCCAATCTCTTTTATCGATGTAATCCCTTTAGACGCCAGGAGTTCCTGAAAAGCCCCGTACTGTTCCCGGGAATAATCCTTATCCCGCAGGATTTCCTCAAAAAGCCTGAAACACTGCTCCGCCCAGCACGCATCCCCGGAAAAGCCGTACCGTTCCTGCGCCGCCCGGTTCATAAAGCAATACTCTCTCGAGTCGGCAAACACAGCTACCGGGCGTTCCGGGAACAGCTCGTTCAGCCTGTCCGAGGCAAATTCCAGACCGTCCTTTAATCCGTGGCCGAGGACGGCGGCGCCCGCCGGCATACCGGCCGCCGCCTCTGTAATCCTTTCTATGACCTCATCCTCCGAATCCGCCCCGGAGGCGTCAAATCCCAGCCTCTGCCACATGTATCCCGTAAAAAACACATGGTTATCCACGAATCCCGGAGCCACCACCTGACCCGTCAGGTCATACACCTTCGTATCTTCCTCTATGTACTGCTCAATCTCATCTAACGTGCCTGTTTTTGCAATCTTATTTCCCCTGATTGCAACAAAGCCTTCCCTTACCTCTTCATCCACTGCCGTAAACAAGAGATTCGTTTTTAAAATAATATCCACTCTTCTCACCTCATTTCGCAAAGCCTTCTGACGTCTATGTCATGATCATGCCCGCCGCCAGATACAAGATTGCCGTAATGACCGCCGCCAGGATAAAGTACGGCATACTGGAAAAACTGTGGTCGTAAAGATCCATCTTACATCCTTTCGCAACAACGATACCTCCGTCCGAGAACGGACATGTGTTGGAGCCGAAAAGCCCGGCGGAAATCATGGCCGCAATGGTCAATGTCAGATTTGCCCCCACCTGCGGCGCTACCTGATACAGAATGGGAAGAGCAATCACATAAAGCGTCCAATTCAGCGTACACAGGTACTCGGTAATACAGAAAAGGATAAATACAATCACAGGAAACAGCCCCGCGATGCTCACATGCCCTGCCACGCCTGCGATAAATTCCGCGAACCCAAGCTCTGACATCACATCTCCAAGCATATAGCCGAAGATCAGGAGAATCGTAAGGTCGATCATATCCTTAAAGCCATCCAGCATAACTTCCACATATTCTTTCAGCGTGAAGATTCCCTGGGCGATAAAGAACACACCCGTAAGCGACAGACTGATAGCCCCCGCCCTTACGCCGTCAAAATCTGTAATGACCATGGTCGAAAACATGATGATGATGGGAATGATAAAATTAATCGGATGGATATCCGGCTTTGCATTGATTTCCTCAAGCTCCGCCAGGTCGTCCTCCGAAAGGTTCGTCACAGGACACGCCGGACCGCCGTTTTCCACTCTCTCATATGCCTTTTTCATATTGCCCACTTTGGGGATGACGCCGAATATCACAAGCAGCGCCAGCACCATCGCTACCATAGGATAAAACAGGAACGGAACCCATCCCATATATACCCCCACAGCCTCTTTTACGCCTCCGGATACCAGCTTTAACGCCACAAGCTGCATGATGATAAAATACGCCCAGTCGCCCATAGGATAGAAAAGCCCGGGCGCCGATACGGTAGAACGTATGGTATACGCCGTCATCTCCCTCGGCACCTTCTGGGAATCGTTGATCGGAGACATGGCCGCACCCACGGTCAGGCCGCCCACGTAATCGTCGATAGACATAAGCCCGGACAAAAGCCAGGTGGCAAATAAGCTAAGTTTTGGATTTTTAATCTTGCTGGAAACCCATTTCCCAAAGCTCTTGGTAGCACCGCTCGCCTGCAGAGCCGCAATCGTACCTCCGCAGATGAAAAATGTAAGTATCGTAAACATATTTTCATAATCCGACAACGTCTCCGTAATGCTGTCCACCCACATTGCCGCGCCCTTAAGCTTGTAGCAGGATAGGAACGCAAGGAGTGTCCCCACGATAAATCCCTGCACAAAATCCTTGCTGATGATTACATATGTGAACATCATCACAATCGGAATCATCGTCAGGATGGTCGCGTGAATCGTTTTCGTCGGTATCGCCAGCATAGCGGCCGTTACGATAATCAGTCCGACCCACAGGTAGAACATCTTGGGATTCTCCTGGTTCTTCGGGTTCAGATTATGCACGATCGCCTTAAAGACCGGCGGGAATTCCTGTTTTCTCATCGTTTCTTTCTGTTCGTCTTTCATATTTTTTCTCCTCTAAATCTCCGTCGCATATCCGAAAGAGCCTTCCACAAGGCAGTTCTTTGCCGCGAACCCCGCCGCATATGCAAAAGCCTCACGAATCGCACTTTCTGATACTTTTTCCTCTTTCTTCCATCCCGCCTTTAACAGACTTACGAGAAAGGCTGTGCAGAAAGAATCGCCGGCTCCCATCGTGTCAACTGCTTTGATAAACTCCGCCTTCCCCTTGAAAAACTCATTCCCGTCATAAAGCATCTGTCCGTCCGGCCCCATCGTTGCCAGACAATAGGAGACGCCTTTTTTGCTGACCTTCTCAAGCAGCTCTTTAATCTCTTCCTCCTTCATCCCCTCGCAGGAGAAAAGGGCAAAATCAATAAAGGGGCATATCCGGGCCAGATATTCTTCCGTGCGGTACTCTTCCTCTTCCGAGAAGTCAAAGCTCACCAGACCCGGCATGTCCTTTAGCTTATGGACCTCGCTTTCCTCCTCCGCATAGCAGCTCAGATGTATCAGGTCGAATCCCCTCAGATAAGCAAGCTCCTTATCCCCCAGCTCTAAAATGCCGTGGAGGTTCTCTCGTTCATCAAACTGTGCAAAGACTCGGTTGCCCTCTTCTATATTCACATCGCACCGCTCCGTCACAGAGCCTTCTTCTACCATGCACTGTGAGATATCTACTTTCAGTTCCTGCAGTGTCTTTCTGATATGGCTGCCCTCGGCATCATCACCAAAAGCGCCCAGATAAGCCGAATCAATCCCCGCCCTTGCGGCATAGACCGAAAAATTTATGCAATTGCCGCCGGGAAATACTTTTCCCTGGTTCAGATAACGGTCTACCACGTTATCCCCGTATCCTACGACTTTCATCTCCATCCTTCCCTTCTTATTTTTGTACCACGTATACGTTTCATGTGTTTCACTATACCTATCTCCCTTTTATTTGTCAATACGCTAATTTTATCTTTTATTTCTCTAATCTTTATTGTACATTTTGTATAGTTTTCCTATGAATTTTTCATTATTTTACAAGTGGTATATTAATTTTCATCCATACCACTTTGGCTGTCAAAACGAGCTGGTATAGACAGCGTACCAAAAGCTGAACTATACCAGTCCTTGCCAATGCATTTATTCTGTCTTTTTTACCTGTCTCTCTGTATACCAGTTGAAACAGATGTATAGAATCCATACCGCTCTCCGGAAAAAAGCGCTTTACAGTGGTATAGGAAAAAATATTGACGAATTTTTCTGTATGTACCACATATACATCTTGATATTTTCAATATATCACTCTCGTTATTTTGTATCGCTCATCGCATTTTTGTCGAAATACACAAAGAATATGCCTCTTTTTCCTCATTTTTCAAACTGGTTTAAGGAACACAGAGCAAACCACTTGACCGGCGCTATCAATTGGTTTATTATTAACATGTACCAGTGGAATATACCAGTTCAGAAAATACAGGGATTCAGGACATTGCAGAACTTACATCCTATACCAATCAAAAACTGATATATACCCGCAAAAACACAAATAAAAAATACCACCGCAAAGTGGTATAGAGGTGAAAAATGCTGAATACACAACCTGTTTATATGCAATTAGCCGAATTTTTGCAGGAGCGCATCAATTCAAACGTATATGGCCTGGGCAACAGAATCCCCTCCGAAAGGGAATTGACAGAGACGCTTGGCATCAGCCGAATGACCGTCCGCAAAGCAATCAATGTGCTCATCGAGCGTGGCGTCCTCATCCGCGTCCAGGGAAAGGGAACCTTCGTCACATCCCCAAAATTAAACTCCCCGCTGGACGACGGCTTAGAATCCATGGGGAAATTCATCCGGGAGCAGGGCCTTCTCCCATCCAACAAAGTACTGTCCTGCGAAGTCCGCAAGGCAGGTACAAAGTATGCCCGGATTTTCCACATTTCACCAAAGGATGACATCTTCCAGCTATTCCGGCTGCGCCTCGGGAACGGAAAACCAATCGCACTGGAATATACTTACATACCCTGCTCTATCATACCGGATATTGAAACTTACAACTTCGAATATACCTCGCTTTATGACTTGTTCGAAAAGTACGAGATAAAAGCCGCCTACGATTACCAGGAGCTGGAGATTGCAGATATCTGCAACCCTCAGGCAAGACTTCTGGAGCTTGAAGAAAACACATCCGTATTTATGCTGCACAATACAGTAGTTTCTGAGAACGAACAGATACTAGAACACACTAAATCTTATATCAGCGGAAATACGGTGACATTTTCCAGTATTTTAACTTAAAACGTTATGGAGGTTTACAGATACATATGAGCAAATATGCGAACCTGTTATGCGAAAGCATAAAAGAATCTATAGAATCTTATATTATAGAAAACAATATGAAAGCCGGAGACTTCCTCCCTTCCGAGCGAAAGTTGTCCGAGCTTTTCGGCGCCAACCGCCTTACTGTACGCGCTGCGTTAAAATCCCTCCGCAGCGAGCATATCATCTGCACAGAGCATGGCAAAGGCAACTTTATCGCCCCCAAAAAAATCGTAGAAGATACCACATACTTCCTCTCATTCAGCGAAGGATGGACCGCCGACGGGTACAAACCCTCCAGCCGCCTGCTTTTCTTTCAGACCGTCGACGCCTCCCTGTCCGTATCCCGCAAACTTCAGTTATCCCTGGGCGAACCGGTGTACAAGCTTGTCCGTATCCGATACCTTGACGATATGCCCATCGCTCTCGAGACCTCCTATGTCCCGCAAAAGTACTGTCCGGGCCTGGAACAGTATGACTTCACAAAGGTCTCTCTGTACGCCACTTTAATGAACGATTACAAGCTGTCTCTTTCCAGGCATGATGAAAAGATATCCATCGCCCATCTGACAAAACAGGAGGCATCTTATCTTCATGCCCGGGAAAATGATGCCGCTTACTGCATCAAGGGTGTGACCTACGATACCTCCCGCAGTATCGAATACTGCATTACCCTGAACCCGGCAGACCGATATATATTGACAAGCAGGCTGCAGGTAAATAATATATAGACCGTTATTTTCCCTTTACAGCCGATACAGCTTTTTGGCATTCTCTTCCGTCTGCCTTATTACTTCCTCGCCGTCCACTCCCTTGAGCCGCCCGATTTCCTCCGCCGCATACTTTATGTAAGAAGAATTATTCCGTTTCCCACGGTACGGCTCCGGAGCGAGATAAGGGCAGTCAGTCTCCAGCACAATCGAAGTCAGCGGTATCGCCTCCACTGTCTCCTTAAGCTTTCTTGCGTTCTTAAAAGTCACCACGCCTCCGACTCCGATAAAGTATCCCATCTTCACATATTCAAGCGCCATCTCCTTTGCATAGGAATAGCAGTGAATCACACCGTCAAGCCCCTTCCCGTACTCCCTTATGATATCCATCGTATCCTGCGCCGCGTCGCGGCTGTGTATATTCACCGGAAGATTTAATTCCCTGGCAAGGCCAAGCTGACGGACAAACCACTTTTTCTGAACGTCATGAGACTCATTATCCCAGTAATAATCAAGGCCGATTTCCCCTACTGCCACGACCTTTTCATTCTTAAAAAGCTCCTTCATGCGGGAAAATCTCTCTTCATCAAGTTTTCCCACTTCATCCGGATGGACGCCCACCGCCGCATACATAAACGGGTATTTTTCCGCCATCGCGATTACACGCTCACAAGATTCATATGCGGCACTGACATTGACGATTTTGCCGACACCATTTGATGGCATGGATGCCAAAAGCTTCTCTCTGTCTCCGTCAAACTGTTCATCATCATAATGTGCATGGGTATCAAAAATCATTGCGCGGCATCCTCCTCAGTCATCCTAATATCATAATGCTGCAGATTGCTCCGCATTGCATCATATCATATTTTTATTGTAACATCGCGAGTATGGGTAGTCAAGGCAGGCGTTATTTGCGTTTTTCATATGAATAATGTATATTTTATTGTATTTTTCATATGATAAATAGCGAAATTAAAATTGTATTCCTATGATTTTTATGATAAAATCAAGCTATTATCTAAATGCAAGGACGGTGAAATAATTTGGAACGTGATATCATGAACAAGCTCATAGAGTGGAAAGACGCAAAAGACCGTAAGCCCCTTTTAATCACCGGAGTACGGCAGTGCGGAAAAACTTACACCTGCAAAGAATTCGGCGAAACGTATTTTGATGATACCGCATACTTTTACTTTGAGGGAAACACAGGGCTTTCCTCCGTATTTGAATACGATTTTGATGTGCACCGGATTATAGATGAACTGGGAAATATCATAAGAGGGAAGGAAATCATACCCGGTAAAACTCTTGTAATTTTCGACGAGATACAAGCCTGCCCGGCCGCCGTCACATCTTTAAAATATTTTTGTGAAAACATGCGTAACCTGCATATCATATGCGCCGGTTCTCTCTTAGGCGTATCCATAAAACGCGAAAATATTTCCTTTCCGGTAGGAAAAGTTGACCGGCTCCTCATGTATCCTATGACTTTTTCCGAATTTTTAAGAGCCGACGGTAAAACAGCTCTCTGGAACGGTGTACAAAAATACAAAATCGCACAGGAACTTCCTGAGCTTTATACAAAATCTCTGGAAAAGGAACTGAAATATTATTATATCATTGGTGGGATGCCGGAAGTTGTAGCCGCATGGACAGAAACACACAATTTTGAAAAAGCAGAGAAATTGCAGGAAAACATCCTATTAGATTACAGCAGCGATTTTGCTAAACATGCGCCGAAAACAGATATCCCGAAACTTAGCTGGATATGGGATTCCATACCAAAGCAATTGGCAAAAGACAATAATAAATTCATGTTCTCCCACGTCAAAGCCGGAAAGCGCTCCAGCGAATTAGAGGATGCTTTAGAATGGCTCGTTGACGCAGGGCTTGTCTACCGATTAGAACTTGCCGCTACTCCGGAATTGCCCTTATCCTTCTACGCGAATGCCTCATATTTCAAAGTATACATGGCAGATGTAGGGCTGCTCCGAAAAAAGTCGGGAATATCACACAAAACGATTATGGAAGACTCCGAGCTGTACAAGAATTTCAAAGGCGCTTTTACAGAAAACTTTGTGCTGACGGAATTTCTGACACAGGGCATCTCCCCTTACTTCTGGCGTTCGGGAAACACCGCAGAGCTTGACTTTCTCTTTGAATATGAAGATGCCGTCATTCCCGTCGAGGCCAAAGCCGCTCTTCATACCCGCGCCAAGAGTTTCCGGCAGTATTGCAAACGATACCGCCCAGCCTTTGGCTTTAAATTCTCCATGAAGAATGCAGGAGACCATATGGTTGAAGAGACAAAGACTTACAGCATTCCGCTCTATCTCCTATGGATGCTTAGAGAATATCTGAACAGAGATATACCGGAAAACTAGTGCAGCGAAAAAGCGCCTGTCAAGACTTCCTGACAGACGCTTTTCTCCCGCTTATCCCAGCCATATAAATACATTCATCTAATCTTACTACAGCAACTGCGCCCTCAATTCCTCCGCCGTCTTCTGCGACAGCAGCCCCGGCGCGATATCAAACACGCTCTTCGCCCCGCTCTCGCCCGCTTTCGACAGCCTGTACGCCGCCCGCGCGTAGCACACAAGCACGCTGGCCGTAAACTCCGGGTTGGAATCCAGCCTAAGAGAATACTCAATCACATGCTTATTCCCCTCGCAGCCCGTCTCGCCGCTTCGGATAACAAACCCGCCGTGAGGCATCTTACTGTGGTTCGCCTTTAGCTCTTCCTCTGTGACAAATGTTACCGTCGTATCATACTCGTCAAAATAATTCGGCATCGTCTTGATCGCCTGCTCAATCGCCGCCTTATCAGCCCCGTCCTCAGCAACCACATAGCACTCCCTCAAGTGCTTATCCCTTGTGGTAAGCTCTGGCTCGCTGCCGCTCCTTACTTTGTCAACCGCCTCCTCAATGGGAACTGTATATTGAATCGCATTCTTCACCCCGTCAATGCGGCGGATGGCATCCGAGTGACCCTGGCTCACGCCCTTGCCCCAGAACGTATAGGTGCTGCCCTGCGCCAGGATGGACTCCGCGTACAGGCGGTTCAAAGAGAACATCCCCGGGTCCCAGCCCACGGAAATAATGCTCACATTGCCGCCGGCTCTCGCCGCCTTGTCCACATTTGCAAAATACTCCGGAATCTTCGCATGGGTGTCAAAGCTGTCAATCGTATTAAAGTTCGCCGCAACCTCCGGCCCGATAACCGGAAGGTCTGTAGCCGAACCGCCGCAAAGCACCATCACGTCAATCTCATCCTTCATCGAAAGCATATCGTCAAAATGCTTTACCGTCACGCCTTCCGTCTTTATCGCCACAGCCGCCGGAGCCCTCCTGGTAAAAACAGCCTTTAACTCCATATCCTCATTGCGGGCAATCGCCTGCTCGACGCCGCGCCCGATATTGCCATATCCTACGATACCGATTCTAATTTTTTCCATAAATTATATCTTCCTTTCCTAATTATACATGCTTAACAAATCTCCGCCCCTGCCGGCATCTCCTTCTCCGGAGTCACAAGCGCCAGATTCCCGTCAGCATCTTCCGCACAAAGGAGCATCCCCTCAGACATCACTCCGGCCAACTTCGCAGGTTTTAAATTCACAAGCACCATTACTTTCTTGCCTACCATCTCTTCCGGCGTATAGTGCGCCTTGATTCCTGACACAATCTGCTTAACCTGGCTGCCAATCTTCACCTGAGAACAAAGCAGTTTCCTTGACTTCTTCACTTCCTCGCAGGCAATGATCTCGCCCACCTGGAACTGCATCTTCCCGAACTCCTCAAAAGTAATCTCCGGCTTTGCCTCAATATCAATCACTGCATCCTCTCCTGACGCTCCGTCACTTCCTGCCGCGCCTTCGGATTCTTCCACCGGCGGATGAAGTTCCTCCACTTTCTTAAGCACTTCCTCCATATCCAGCCTTGCAAATAATATCTCTGGTTTTTCCGTCACTTTGCCGTCGCCAAGCTGCGCCAGTATCTTCTCCGAAGTCTCCGGCATAAACGGCGCCAACTGCCTTGCACCGGACTTGATGCTCTCAAGAAGGTTGTAAAGCACCGTCTCAAGCCGTTCCTTTTTCTCCTCCTCCTTGGCAAGCGCCCAGGGCATCGTCTCGTCAATATACTTGTTGCACCGCTTGAACAGATTGAAAATCTCCGTAATCGCATCCGCCACCCGAAGGTCGTCCATCTTCTTTTCCACAACCTTAGGCGTACGCTCCACAACCGCTTTAAGGTCAGCGTCAACCGCAGCGTCCCCGGCACTTAAAGCCGCGCCCTTATCCGTCACCGTGCCGCCGAAATATTTATTCGTCATGGAAATCGTCCGGTTCACCAGATTGCCAAGGGTGTTCGCAAGCTCAGAATTAATCCGCTCCACCAAAAGCTCCCAGGAAATCACCCCGTCATTGTCAAAAGGCATCTCATGGAGCACGAAGAAACGCACTGCGTCAACGCCGAAAAAGTCAACCAGTTCATCCGCATAAAGCACATTTCCCTTAGACTTGCTCATCTTCCCGTCGCCCTGCAAAAGCCACGGATGCCCGAAAATCTGCTTTGGCAGAGGCAGACCAAGCGCCATCAGGAAAATCGGCCAGTATATCGTATGAAAACGGATAATGTCTTTCCCAATCAGATGCAAATCAGCCGGCCAGTTCTTCTTGAACTGCTCCGTTCCCTCGCCCTCTGCATCGTAGCCGATTCCCGTGATATAGTTGGTCAGCGCATCCAGCCACACATACACCACATGCCTGTCGTCAAAATCCACCGGGATTCCCCACTTGAAAGAAGTCCTGGACACGCATAAATCCTGAAGACCTGGAAGAAGGAAATTGTTCATCATCTCATTTTTCCGCGACACCGGCTGGATAAACTCCGGGTGGGTGTTGATGTGCCGGGTCAGGCGGTCCGCATATTTGCTCATCTTAAAGAAGTAAGCCTCCTCCTTCGCAGGTTTCACCTCACGCCCGCAGTCCGGGCATTTCCCGTCCACAAGCTGGGATTCTGTCCAGAAAGATTCGCAGGGCGTACAGTAAAGCCCCTCATAAGAACCTTTATAAATATCTCCCTGCTCATACAGTTTCTTAAAAATCTTCTGCACTTCCCGCTCATGGTCCGCGTCCGTCGTCCGGATAAATTTATCATGGGAAGAATTCATCATCTTCCAGATATCCTTCACCTGACCCGCCACGTTGTCCACATACTCCTTCGGCGTAACGCCCGCCTCCTGGGCCTTAAGCTCAATCTTCTGCCCGTGCTCATCCGTTCCTGTCTGGAAGAACACGTCGTATCCCTGGCTCCTCTTATATCTGGCAATCGCATCCGCCAGGACGATTTCGTAGGTGTTGCCGATGTGAGGCTTGCCTGATGTGTAGGCAATCGCCGTCGTCATATAATACTTTTTCTTTTCCATATTCTCATCTCTCCTTTTCACATTGTTTTCGCAAAATGTTTCACAAAAGTCCGCCCATCCTTCCCGTAAGACAAAAAAATCTCCCCCGATTACAATAATCAGGGAAGACGAGCAAACCCGTGTTACCACTTCCATTCATCCGCACCTCGCGGCGCAGACCTCTTAAGGTGCCAAGCCAGCCCCTTCATCCGCTGCTGCACCTGACATCTCGCCGCTGTAAAGGGCGGACCCATTACGGCTTACGAAAGTTCCGGCAACACCTGAAAATCTCTGTACAGATGCCCGGTTTCGCTCACCGCACCGCTCAGAATCCATCTTCCGCATATCTCCTGCCCATCCCTCTCAGCGCTCCCTGTCTGCCGCAGCATCACCTATACAATATAGATGTCTGCCCCCAGAGATTCAGGATTTCTCTGTAAAGCTCTCAAAATGCGTACTCTCTTCGTCACTGCGTTTGAATTATTCCAATATCTGAAAATCAGATATCATGAATCGTAGCATATAACCTCAGGAAATGTCAAGAGCCGCAGACAAATTTCAGACACCATTTCTTCACGAATTTCTTCCCCCGCATAACTCCCCGCTCACCCGCATATAAATTTAAAAAATGCTTCGAGGATTTCTTATGTCTAAAAAGCGCTCTGCGGTTATTGCCGCCATCTTTTTTGCGGTGCTTTCTGTCACCGTCCTCAGTGTGCATCATTTCAATAAAAATGAAAATCAGCAGTTTGAGGAATATACCTATAACCTTTTCTGCCAGGAGGTTTCCGGCAATACAATTTCCCTACATTATACTTTAAAAAACCCTGCCGCTTACGGCATTACCAATGCTCCCGTATCGATTGGCTCCTGTACCACCGATACCGGCTCCGTGTGCGCTGCCATTGAAAATGCACTTGCCCTCTTACAATCCTACGACCGCCGCCGGCTGTCAGAAGAAAATAAGCTGACCTATGATATCCTTGAGGAATACTATACAACTGCTTTTGAACTTGCCCCCTATTCCTTATATGAAGAGCCGCTCTCTCCTCTTACCGGAACTCAGTCACAACTTCCGGTAGTCCTGTCAGAATATCAGTTTTACAACACTGCCGATGTAGACACCTATTTGAAGCTTTTAAAAAAAATACCGGATTACTTTGACTCCATTCTGGAATTCGAGCAGGCACGGGCGGAAAAAGGACTGTTCATGTCCGAAAATGCTCTGGGGGATCTTACCGCCGAATGCACTGCATTTGTAAGATTGGGAAAAGAAAATTATCTTTATTCTTCCTTTGAGGAAAAACTAAAAGAACTAGAAGAAGAACTTCCCCCAAAAAAGAAAAAATCATTTAATCGTAAAAAGTATATAAAAACCCATGATAAATACATAAAAAAATATATCTTTCCTGCATACCAGGCATTGGCAAAAGGATTAAATGCTCTTCGCGACGATTGCTCGGATGATGGTTCAGGCGGTCTGTGCAGACTTCCAGGCGGAAAACAATACTACGAACTGGTAGCTGCTAGCGAAACCGGCTCTGACCGAAGCATCCCCAAGCTTCAGGAATTGGCAAGACGACAGGTGATGGAAGACCTTGGTACTATGCAGACTTCTCTCGCACAGCTCGGCGTCTCCAATCTTTCCTCCGAAGATGCAGATGCCCGCTCTTCTGACCTTTATTCCTCACAAGGTACGATCCTTGAAGATTCCAATCCGGTTTCTATCCTGAATACACTGGAAAAGAAAATGGGCAATGACTTCCCGAAGCCGCCTGCCGTGGATGTCCAGGTAAAATATGTCCAGAAATCCTTAGAAGAATATTTAAGTCCGGCATTTTATATGATTCCTGCAATTGACAACGCCAATTCAAACGTTATCTACATAAATTCGGGGCATATTCCCGATGATTTGTCCCTCTTTACCACACTGGCCCACGAAGGATATCCGGGACACCTGTATCAGAATGTATATTATATGCACCAGAATCCGGACCCTATCCGCTGTCTGTTAGGATTTGGCGGCTATACAGAGGGCTGGGCAACATATGATGAAACGGCATTGCGCTATAAGGAGCATGTCTTATGAGCGTTCCATATTCCAAAGATAAAAAAGCCCCTAACCCCAAGTACCGCATCCGCCGTGAATATAACAACGAGTTCTCTTCCGAAGAACTGATCAAAAAGATCATTGCCGCACATTTAAAAAAATTAAATCAAAATATTACGAGGTGATACAATGAAGGACATTAACAACCAAAAATGGCAGACCGGGCTGTATATCCGGCTTTCTAAAGAAGACGGCGACAAGCCCGAGAGCAATTCTATCACAAATCAGCGCAAGATATTAAAAGACTTCATAAGCTCTTCCGAGCAATTTTATCTGGTCAAAGAATATATTGACGATGGTTACTCCGGCACGAGCACAGACCGCCCCGCTTTTCAGCAGATGCTTATGGATATCAGGCGCCGTCATATTGACTGTATTATCGTAAAAGATCTGTCCCGGTTCTGCCGCGACCACATCCTGGCAGGCCTTTTGATCGAGCGGGAATTCATTTCTCTAAATATACGTTTCATCGCAGTCCTGGATAATTATGACAGTATGAAAGGCAACAATCCCGCTGATGATCTGCTGTTTCCTGTAAAAAATATTTTAAATGAACTTTACAGTAAGGATCTGTCACGAAAAATCAAGAAAACTTACACGACACGTCAAAAAGAAGGTGCTTATATGGGCAGCTTTCCATGTTACGGATATCTCAGGGACCCCTCAGATAAACACCGCCTGATCATTGACGAATACGCTGCCGGCATTGTAAAAAAAATATTTAACATGTACCTCTCCGGAACGAGTATGAGAAAAATAGCAGAAGCTCTGAATGACGAAAACATACTGTCTCCGGCAGAGTATAAATCACGAAATGACTCCTCCTATCAGATAAGCAGACACCTGTCCGCTCCTTTTCTCTGGAGCCGCTGTGCCATCTCGGAAACGCTGAGAAATGAAATGTATATCGGAAACATGGTGCAAGGGAAAACCATATCAGGCGTACACCAGCGAAAAAGAAGAGCCCCCCGCAGTCAGTATATTATTGTCCCTGGCACCCATGAAGCTATCATAGATAAAGAAAGCTTCTGCAAAGTGCAAAAGCTTCTCTCCGCCAATATACGCTGCTCCCAGACAGCCGAGCAGCGTCCTGAAGCGATCTTTTCAGGATTCCTGCGCTGCGGCGACTGCGGTATGGCTTTAACACAGTATAGGCAAAAGAATAATATTGCCTACAGGTGCTCCCGTTATGCCCGCTATGGAACTAACGCTTGTTCCTCACATTATATCTCACAAAACCATCTAAGCCAGATTATATTGTCCGACTTAAAATCACTCCTTGACAATATCAAAAATATAGAAAGACTTATCGAAGACCAAAAAAACGTACGGTCCGCTCAAAAATACTCCCACTCCCGCCCAGATCCTGCTGCCGGTGCAGCCTCCATAATTTCCGAAATTTCTAAAAAACAGAATCGGAAACTCCAGGCTTACACAGATTATCAAGACGGCCTGCTAAAAAAGGAAGATTATCTCTTATTCTGCGATAACTGCAATAAAGATATCCTTCTTCTGGAGCAGAAAAAAGAAGCCCTCGCAATGCCAGAGCTTCAAGTCCCCGAAAACCAGGAACTTCCATGGATAAATCGTCTGCAGCAATCCGGACGAATAGACCGGCTGGACCAGGAGATCCTATATGAAATGATCGACAAGATCACTGTATATCAAGACAAAACCCTCGTCATCCGATACCGCTTCAATGAGGAAGCTCTCTCATAATAGAAACCATTCTTTTCGCTTCTTCGAATGCTTCCTCGTTTTCTTCCTCAAGCCAGCTTTCGGAATCAAACAACAGATATGGCGCATACAGCGCCAACTGTTTTAAATAAAATCCCGCCTTCTTCCCGGTCTGCACCGCCAAAAAGCGGTACCGAAAATGCCGCAGATCACAAATCACCAATTCTCCATCTACGTCCTCTGATATATCCGCGAGACTAACTCTGCTCACATTTTCTGATTCCTTATCGCAAACTTCTATGTATGCCATGACCATCTCTTCATATGGTATCTCGAGCGTCCTTCCGGACACATCCTTTACCTTTAACATATGTTTACCAAATTTAATACTTCGAACTATACATAACTCTGATGTGAGAAGCATACGCCGTCCCCCTAAATTATTTTCTCAATTTACTTATAGAAAAACATCAAAAATTTCTCAATAGAATCTATATTGCGAAATAGTAACTTTAATTCTTGGTTTTCATGGATGATGTTACCATTAAAACAGCAATTTGTCAATCTGACGGAAATCTTGACTTTTACCGACAATATATTGTCTCTTTA
>Ga0209694_1000643_pt1 | contig 51100 bp, 24 predicted proteins | sample GluameincwithD2O_FD_187499 | JGI IMG/M metagenome (GOLD analysis project Ga0209694, IMG submission 187499) | Mouse cecum microbial communities from Vienna, Austria - Glucosamine amended microcosms incubated with D2O (SPAdes) (version 2) | ecosystem: Host-associated > Mammals > Digestive system >... | reverse complement strand
TTGTTGTATAAGTAGAATCTATTAATCCTTCTATTTCAACATCTTCACTTAATTTTATAGTTGTACCTTCTTCGTAGTGATGTACTATTACTTTAGTAGCTTTTAATTTATAGTAGTAGATTACTTCAATAGTATCCTCTGTCATTGTTCCAGTTGCATTTGCTGGTGCTTGAACTAATTCGTATTTACTTGGCAAGTCTTCAGCTATAGTTGTTTCATAGTCGTCTCCGACTTTACCAGTAACTGTTACATCATTTGCTACTTTAGTTGTAGTTCCTTCAACGTAGTGATGAACTATAACTGAAGCATCTTTCTTAGTGTAATATAAGTTAATTACATTATCTTTTGTAGCTATAACTAATTCATCAACATTAGCTGAATCATAGTTATATCCATAAATATAAACTACTTCGTCTGATGCTTTTATAACATCTTCAAATGTTACATTATCAACTACCTTTTGGTCTTTTAATACTTTGTTTGTATCTTTTTCTAGATAGTTAACGGTGTAGCTTAAGTCTGTACGTTTTGTATAGTAAATATTAATTACATTTTCACTTGTTGTAATTGTTAAAGTTTCTTTATCTACTGAATTATAATCATATCCAGCGATATCAATTACTTCTTCGCTTGATGTTATTACATCTTCAAATGTTGCATTATCAACCACTTTTTGAGCACTTAATACTTTATTAGTATCTTTTTCTAAGTAGTTAACTTTGTAACTTAAATCAGTACGTTTTACATAGTAGATATTAATTACATTTTCACCTGTTGTTATTACTAATATAGGATTATCAACAGAATCATATGTATATCCATCTATATCAATTATCTCATTGCTTGATGTTACTACTTCTGCAAATTTCATTCCGTCTTGATCTTTTTGAGTACTTAATACTTTGTTAGTATCTTTTTCTAGGTAATTAACTGTATAGCTTAAATCTATACGTTTTGTATAGTAGATATTAATTATGTTTTCACTTGTAGTTATTACTAACTCAGCTTTATCAACTGAATCGTAATTATATCCATCGATTGTAATCACTTCATCACTAGATATTACAACATCTTCGAAAGTTACATTATTAACTATTTTTTGAGTACTTAACACTTGGTTTGTATCTTTTTCTAGATAGTTAACTGTATAACTTAAGTCATTACGTTTTACATAGTAGATATTAATTACATTTTCACTTGTTATAATTGTTAAACTATCTTTATCAACTGAATTGTAGTTGTATCCATCTATCGTAATTACTTCATCACTTGAAGTTATCACATCTTCGAATGTTACATTATCAACTACTTTTTGAGTAATCAATACCTTATCAGTATCTTTCTCTATATAGTTAACTTTATAACTTAAGTCATTTCTCTTTGTATAGTAGATATTAATTACATTTTCACTTGTTGTAATTGTTAAGCTATCTTTATCAACTGAATTGTAGTTGTATCCGTCAATTTCTATTACTTCATTACTTGAAGTTATCACATCTTCAAATGTTACATCATTAACTACTTTTTGAGTACTTAATACTTTATCAGTATCTTTCTCTAAGTAATTAACTTTATAAGATAAATCTACTCGTTTTGTGTAATAAATATTAATTACGTTCTCACCTGTTGTTATTATTAATACAACCTTATCATTTGAATCATAGTTATAACCGTCTATTTCAACTATTTCGTCTTCTGCTTTTACAGTATCAGCAAATTTCATTCCATCTTGGTCTTTCGCCATTTTCAATACTTTATTTGTGTCTTTTTCTAAATAATTAACTTTATAAGATAAGTCTGTACGTTTTGTATAGTAAAGGTTAATTACATTTTCACTTGTAGAAATTGTTAAAGTATCTTTATCTGATGAATCAAATATATATCCATCAATTGTAATTACTTCATTTTCTGCATTTATAACGTCCTCAAATATTATATTACCAACTACTTTTTGAGTACTTAATACCTTATTAGTTTCTTTTTCTAAATAGTTAACTTTATAACTTAAATCAGTACGTTTTATATAGTAAATATTTATAACATTTTCACCAGTTGTAATTGTTAGAGTATCTTTATCTACTGAATCGTAATTATATCCATTAATATTAATTACTTCATCTCTTGATTTTATTACTTCTTCAAAAATCACTTCATTAACCACTTTTTGTACACTTAATACTTTGTTTGTATCTTTCTCTAAATAGTTAACTTTATAGTTTAAGTCTGTTCTCTTTGTATAGTAAATATTTATGGCATTTTCACTTGTTGTTATTACTAGCTCGTCTTTATCTACTGAATCATAGCTGTATCCATCAATATTAATTACTTCATCACTAGAAGTTATTACGTCTTCGAATGTTACATTAGTAGCTACTTTTTGAGTACTTAATACTTTACCTGTACCTTTTTCTAAGTAATTAACTTTGTAACTTAAATCATTTCTCTTTGTATAATAAATATTAATTACATTCTCTCCTGTTGTAATAGTTAATGTATCTTTATCTACTGCATCATAGTTATATCCGTCTATTTCTATTACTTCGTTATCTGATATTACAACATCTTCGAATGTCATTCCTTCTTGTACTTTTTGAGTACTTAATACTTTATCAGTATCTTTCTCTAAATAATTTACTTTATAACTTAAGTCTGTTCTCTTTGTATAGTAAATATTAATTACGTTTTCACCTATTGTAATAGTTAAATTATTTTTATCTACTGAGTCATAATTATATCCATCTATATCAACTACTTCATCTGACGCTTTTATAACATCCTCGAATGTTACATCATTAACTACTTTTTGAGTACTTAATACTTTATTAGTATCTTTCTCTAAGTAATTTACTTTGTAACTTAAATCATTACGTTTTGTATAATAAATATTTATTATGTTTTCTCCTGTTGCAATTGTTAAAGTATCTACATTAACTGAATTATAATCATATCCATCTATATCAACTACTTCATCTGACGCTTTTATAGTATCTTCAAATGTTACATCATTAACTATTTTTTGAGTACTTAATACTTTATCAGTGTCTTTTTCTAAATAGTTAACTTTATAGCTTAAATCATTACGTTTTGTATAGTAGATATTAATTACATTTTCACTTGTTGTAATAGTTAAACTATCTTTATCTACTGAATCATAATTGTATCCATCTATCTCAATTACTTCATTTTCTGTATTTACTACACTTTCTAAAATCATATTATTTTGTACTTTTTGAGTATTTAATACTTTATTAGTGTCTTTTTCTAAGTAATTTACTTTATAAGATAAGTCAGTACGCTTTGTATAATAGATATTGATTACATTTTCTCCAGTTGTAATAGTCAATCTGTCTTTATCTACCGAATCATAATCATATCCATCGATATCAATTATTTCATCACTTGAAATTATTACTTCTTCAAATGTTACATCATTAACAATTTTTTGAGTACCTAATACTTTATTTGTACCTTTTTCCACATAATTTACTTTGTAACTTAAATCAGTACGTTTTGTATAATAGATATTAATTACGTTTTCACCTGTTGTTATTATTAATACAACCTTATCATTTGAATCATAGTTATATCCATCAATATCAATTACTTCATCTTCTGCTTTTACAGTATCAGCAAATTTCATTCCATCTTGTTCTTTTGCTATTTTCAATACTTTATTAGTATCTTTTTCTAGATAATTAACTTTGTAACTTAAGTCTGTACGTTTTGTATAATAAAGATTAATTACATTTTCTCCGGTTGTTATGCTCAAAGTATCTTTATCTGCTGAATCAAATATATAACCATCAATTTCAATTACTTCATTTTCTGAATTTACTACACTTTCAAAAGTCACATTATTTTGAAGTTTTTGAGTACTTAATACTTTACTTGTATCTTTTTCTAAATAATTTACTTTATATGATAAGTCACTACGTTTTACATAGTAAATATTAATTACATTCTCTCTTGTTGTAATTGTTAAGGTTTCTTTATCTACTGAATCATAATTATATCCATCGATATCTATTACTTCATCACTTGAAGTTATTATATCTTCAAATGTTACACTATCAACAACTTTTTGAGTACTTAACACTTTATTAGTATCTTTCTCTAAGTAGTTAACTTTATAACTTAAATCTGTACGTTTTGTATAATAAATATTTATGATGTTTTCGCCAGTTGTAATAGTTAGACTATCTTTATCTACTGAATCATAATTATATCCATCAATTGTAATTACTTCATCACTTGGAGTTACAACATCTTCAAATATCATATTGTTTTGTACTTTTTGAGTACTTAATACTTTATTTGTATCTTTTTCTAAATAATTAACCTTATAACTTAAATCTGTACGTTTTGTATAGTAAATATTCATGACGTTTTCGCCAGTTGTAATAGTTAACGTATCTTTATCTACTGAATCATAATTATATCCATTAATGTCTATTCTTTCATCTTCTGAGTTAATTACACTTTCAAATTCTTTATTTCCCTGAATTTTTTGAGTATGTAATACTTTATCTGTCCCTTTCTCTAAATAATTTACTTTATAACTTAAATCTGTACGTTTTATATAATAAACACTTATCACATTATTTGCTTCATTTTCTGTTACGGTTAATGGTCTATTTTCTTCTTTTTCAAATTTATAACCATCTTTTATTTTGCTAATATACTCTTCTATTTGTGTTCCATATGTTGCTTTTTCAATTTCAGTAACTTTTTCGTCTTTTTCTCCATTGTAATAGTATTCTACCTTGTAGTTATATTCTTTTAATTTATAATAATATGTTACTACTATTGTGTCTCTCGTATATATTCCTATAGCGTTATCTGGAATTACACATACTTCATATATTGCTTTTAAATCTTCTGAAGATACTGCTTCTGACTTATATTCAAATCCTTCTTTTCCTATCTTCTCTTCACTTTGTATTTCTGTTCCATCTTTTGCAATTACTTTTTCTTCTGTATATGTATAACTTCCATCTTCATTTTTTATTGCAATATAATGGTTTACTATTACCTTCGTTTTCTTGTCATTCTCTATAGTTACTGAATGTTCGCCATCTTCACTTACTTCTATTATTACACTTTCTTCATTTAAATGATATCCTTCTGGTGCCTCTAATTGCGTTATTTTATATAATCCCTTTGTTAATTCTACTGTAGCTTTACCTGCATCATTTATCTCTACTTCTATAACACTTTCACTGTCACCTTTAGCTTTTAACTCTATATTATTTACAGTAAACTTATCTTCCCCTGCCGATGTGCTTCCATCTTTATAGTATCCTAAATGTAAATAATATACTTTTCCACTTTGCAAAGTTGTCACATATTCTTGTGCTGATTGTGTTCCAGATATATTTATAAATTTTTCACTGCTACTATATACTGGTCTTTCTGGAGTTTCTGTTATTATTGCATATCCATAGTCTCCACCATTCTGACTTGATATTTCCGCATTTACTATTAATTCATACTCTCTTGTGGCATCTAACAAATCTATTGGAATATATGAAGTTGCTATTGTATTATCTTTTCCTTGGTTATTTGACTCATATCTTCCGCTATTTTCTGTAAAATTATATGTTGATTTTTTAGTTCCATATACTTTTATGCTGTTAAATTCTATTTGGTCTTCTCCACTATCTATTAATATATCTTTTCTATATCCTAGATGTAAGTAATACGTCTTTCCACCTTCTAATATAGCTGTATAGTCTTCCGCACTTTTTGTTCCTGATATATATATAAATCTTCCAGAATTTGAATTGTATGCTGGTGCTGATGTTGTTTCCGTTATTGTCGCATATCCATAATCAAGAAGATTTTGACTTGATACTCTAGCATTTACTACTACATAATATGTTCCTGTTTTTTGACTCAAATCTATCTTTATATATGAATTAGCTGTTGTATTTCCTTTTCCTCTTGAACCTTGATATGTCTTTCCATTAGTTGGTATATATTTTCCATCTCTTTCAACAAAATAGTATTCTCCATTGTTAGTTAATTCTCCACGTACTTCTGTTATTTCTTTTGTAGCATCCATTCCTTCACTATATTCTTGTCCATTTGCTACTAGATTTCCTATTGATACATTATCTGTATCAGGACTTATTTTAAATTTTGCTCCTACTAGTAATTCTTTTGTTTTTCTATCTACATTATTTATTACTATCTGCTCTTTACGCTTTGTATAATATAAATTTATTACATTATCTGACTCTTTTGTCGTTATTGTTATGCTCTCTTTTTCACAACTATCATAATTATATTCTTTTATTGCAATAACTTCATCCGCTGCATTAATTATACTTTCAAATTCCTGATTTACTACTACTTTTGGTGATTTTATTACTTTATTTGTTTCTTTATCTAAGTAATTTACGATATAAGTTAAGTCTTGACGTTTTATATAATAACTCTTTATTACATTATTAGCTTCATTTTCAGTTATTGTTAATGGTTTATTTTCTTCTTTTTCAAACTTATATCCATCTTTTATCTTTTGTGGATATTCTGTTATTTGTGTTCCATATTCTGCTGTCGCAGTTTCAGTCACTGTTTCATCTTTTTCTCCATTATAATAATACTCTACTGTGTAATTGTACTCTCTTAGCTTATAATAATAGATTACTTCAATGTTTCCATAAATATATTGCCCACTGCTATTATCTGGCTCATTAACCACTCTATATTTTACTTTAACACTTTCTAATGCCTTAGTAGCATATACATCTCCAACATATCCTGTTTTAATCTCATCTGGTGCTTCTGTTCCATCACTTAAAGTTACTCTTGTTGTTGTTCCTTCTATATAATGATGTACTGTTACTGTTCCTTGTAACTTTTCAAATTCTGCTATTACTTTTATATCTGTCATTACATTAGTAAATTTATCTAATGTATATGTTCTATTATCTCCTTCAAGTTCAATGTTCTCTTCTACTACTGTTCCATCTTCACTTATCTTTTGAACTTTTATTGATTTTATTTTATAGCCTTCTTCTGCCTCCACTACTATATCTTTAGTAGAATTTGCTTCTACTATAACATTTTCATAAGAAGCTAATCCTTCTCCTGATATACTTCCGCCTTTTACTTCAACTGTTTCTCCAAATACATTTGTTTCTTCATGAGTTTTTACCTCTGTTGCTATATCATAATCTTTAAGTCTATAATAATAAATTACATTTACTTCTGGATATTCATATACTCCTGTTTCGTTTTCAGGTTCTTCTACTAATTTATATTTCCAATCAATATTTTCTTTACTTGAAGTTTGATATTCTTCTCCTTCTTGTCCACTATAAATTTCGTCTTCTGCTAAGCTTCCATCTGCTAATGGAACACTCATTTCTGTTCCTTCTATATAGTGTTTTACAACTAAAGGAATTGATTTTTTAACATAATAATATGTTACTACAATATCCTCTGATGTATATGTCCCCACTGCATTTGAAGGAATTATATATTCACCATTTTCATCTTTCTCTAGTTCATATTTTTCAAAATCTACCTTTGGTACTGTTGTATATGCATCATTTGGTCTATACTCTGATACCTCATCTTCTGCTAAAGCTGTAGTAGTACCTTTAATATAATGATGAACTGTTACTTTACCTTTTCTTTCGTTAGGTATATCAAATTCTTTTACACCCTCTTGTCTAAATTCTATAGTAGTAGGTTCTTCATTTAACCAATAGCCTTCTGGAGCTACAAGTTCTGTAACTTTATATTTACCAAAAGGCACTTGAGTAATCGCCTGACCGTCTAGATTTGTTTCAATTTCTGTATGATACAATTCTGAATCATTTGTTGTTACATTTATACTATTAATAGTAAATTTATCATCTCCAAAAGATATACTTGCATTTTTATAATATCCAAAATGTAAGTAATATATTTTACCTCCATTTAACACAGTATTATAATCTTTTGGTTCTTGTGTTCCTGATATATAAATAAATCTTCCTAAAGCATTACCATATGTTGGTCTAGTTGTATTTTCTGTTACCGTTGCATATCCATAGTCTCCACCACTTTGACTTACTATTTCTGCATTTACAGTTAAATTATATTTACCTACATATTCTGTTAAATCAATTGGTATATATGAATTAGCCACAGTATTATCTTTACTTTGGTTATTTGATTCATATTTTCCCGCATTTTCTATAAAATTATAGTTTGTAATTATTGCTTGATATAGATTAATGCTATTAATTACTATCTGATCATTACCTGTATCTACACTACCATCTTTTCTATACCCTAAATGTAAATAATATACTTTTCCACCTTCTAAAACCATTGATATATAATCTTTAGCAACTTTAGTTCCTGATATATAAACGAATCTTCCTGTGCTTGAATTATATTCTGGTGCTGTAGTAGTTTCTGTTACCGTTGCATAACCATAATCTGCAGTTTGGCTTGAAGATTCTGCATTTACAACTACTACATATTTTCCTTCTTTATTTGTTAAATCTATTGGAATATATGAATTAGCTGTTGTATTCTGTATACCTTCAGTTCCACCATTAGCTATTTGATAAGTCTTACTATTTGTTGGAACATATTTTCCAGATTGTTCTATAAAATATTGTGTTCCATTATTAGTTAAACTACCTAAACTATCTATTATTTCATTTGTTTTATCTGCTGATACATATTCTTGACCATTTGCTGTTAACTCTCCTATAACGTTTTTAGGATTTTGTCTTTCTTCTAATTGGTCTAATTTAAATTTAGCTCCAGTAATTCTTTCCTTTGTTTGTGAATCTATTTTATTTATTGTTATCTTACTATTTGCTAATGCATATGTAACAACAATATTTTTATTTTCTGTAACATTTGTAAACTGTGGCATTATATATGAACCATCTTCCAAAGTTTCAAATTGATGTTCTTCATCATTTACAGTAATAGAAATAATTTCATATCCTTCATCTGGAATTATTTTAATTTCTTTTGTAGATGTTCCTCCATATTGTATAGTTTCAAAATTTGTTAAACCTTCACCTGAAATTGTTCCACCTGACACACCATCTATCTGTTGAATATTTGTTGTTATTTTAAATTCTTTTAAATAGTTTTTAACTTCTAACTCTTGAACATCAGGCACTCCCATTTCAGCCTGTACTTTAGCTATAAACGCATCTTCATTTCCCTGAGACGTTATATTTTCACCTTTTTCTCCTATAATACTTCCTGAATAATATCCTGCTAATAATACTGAACCATCTGTCATTTCTGACACCGAATTAATAGTAGAACCTAATGTATGCTTCCATTGCAAATCACCATTTGAAGTATATTTTGCGATAAATCCTCTCATTGGCCATTGATCTTTTGTACTATCATAAACACCAATTTTTCCACCAACAAGTATTCCACCATCAGAAGCCTCTTTTACCGAATAAACCGCATCGGATGTTCTTTCAGTTATCTCTTTGTGCCATTCCAAGTTTCCATTTTTATCATATTTTAATATTATTCCGTCAATATCCAAACCAGAAACTATATCACCGTTATCTAAAACAATATTTAATTTAAATGTGCCACCAGCAATTACTCCACCATCACTTGTTGCATCAACAGAATAAATATAATCATATACTCCAGCTCCACCAACTTGTTTATACCATTCTAGCTTGCCATTTTTATCATATTTTAATATCAAACCTGCATAACCGCCACCGGTAACAGTTATTCTATCTTCGTTTTCTAATATAAGTGATTCTCTGAAATATCCTCCTGCAACTATTCCTCCATCTGCTGTTTCTGCAACTGAACAAATAGTATCATATGCAGAATCTTGTAATCTTTTATAATACTCTAAATCTCCACTTTTATCATATTTTAATATTATTCCATCACAATCGCCAACAGATGTTAAAACCTCTCCATTATCTAATGTAATTGAACCATTAAACTCTCCTCCTATTAAAAATCCATCATCTGCTGTTGTTGCTAAAGATAAGATAGCATTATTATTTCCTTTTATTTGTTTATACCACTCAAATTCTCCAGATTCAGAATATTTAAAAATTATTCCATTAGTTTGTGTTCCTGATGTTATTTTATCTCCATTTTCTAGTATAAACCATCCATCATTATAATATTGACTACTAAATTTTCCACCTACTAATATTCCTCCATCTGATGTCTCAACAATAGATTTAATCTGACTACCATTTGTTTTTAATTGTTTATACCACTCAATTTTACTATCATTACCATATTTTACAATTAATCCATATTCATTATTGCCATTTACAGTAGGTACTACTGTGTCATCATCTAATGTAATTGAATTTCTAAAAGTTCCTCCTGCAACTATTCCACCATCTGATGTCCCCACAACTGTTTGAAAAGAATCTGCATTAACTCCACCAATTGACATCACTTTTTTAGGTATTATTTCAGCAGTTTCTTTCCATACTAACTTTAATATAATACCATCAGTTTTTCCATTCTTAGTAGCAACCTCTGCTTTACTTCCATCTGCTAGTATAATATTATTAGTAAATTCTCCTCCTACTAATATATCTCCATTCTCCATTTCTACTAAAGAATATACTCCTATATCTCCAACTCCGGTTATTTGCTTAGCCCATAATTCTTCGCCAGACTCAGAATATTTTAAAATCATACCATCTGTATCATAAGGACTTAATACATTTTTATCTCCAAAAGTAAGTACATTTCTAAAACTTCCTCCTACTAATATTCCTCCATCTACAGATTGTATTACTGACCTAATAGTATCACTACCAGAAGTCCCTACTTGCTTATACCACTCCAATTCTCCATCTTTAGAATATTTCAATATAAGTCCATCCGAATCACCTTTTGAACTTAATACATTTTCATCATCTAAAGTAATAGTACTTCTAAATACTCCTCCTACTAATATTCCTCCATCTGATGTCTCTATGATAGAATACATTTCATTATCACCATTTCCACCTATATGTTTATACCATTCTAACTCTCCAGTTTTACTATATTTAGCTACTATTCCATCATTTCTATCAGAAACTAATTGAACATCATCACTCAAATTATACTCAGATGAGAACTGTCCTGCAAAAGCAATTCCACCATCAGATGTTCCACATAATGAATACACATTACTAGTACCAAAAGTTGTAACTAAATGTTTATGCCATAACAATTCTCCATTTTCACTATATTTTATTATTGCTGAATCATACTCTCTTCCTGCATATAAAGCATCTCCATTTTCTAATGTAACTGAGCCTGCACCATAAAAAGTCACACCTATTATTATCTCTCTATTATCTGTTTCAGATATTGATTTAATATAATTATGTTCTCCATTTGGAATATCTTTAAACCATTCTATTTCCCCAGTTAATGTATATTTTATTAGTACTAACCCATTTGTCTTTGTCGTATAACCATTTTCTAATGTAATTTGTCTACTCATTCGAGAACCCACTATTATTCCACCATCAGATGTTCCTTGTACAGCCTCAATCATTTCTGTACCAAATCCACCTATTTGCTTATACCATTGTATATTACCATCTTTGTCATATTTAATTACAATTCCATCTTCCGCTCCTCTAGAAGTTAACTTTTCACCATTTGTCAACGTAATAACATCTCTAAAAAATCCTCCTACTACTAAGCCACCATCTATTGTTTCTGATATTGATCTCAAATAATCATAATCAATACCTCCATACTTATCATACAATTCTACATCCAAAGTCTTTAAAGCTTCTCTAGACGCACCTATACCAAAGTAATATTCATTATCTTTTAAAACATATCTATCATCAGCCTCTACTTCTACCGCTTTATATAACCCTTCAGGTAAATCAGCTGTTATCTCTCCATTTTCATTTGTAACTACAACATAATATTCTCTACCATTTATAGTTTCTTTAGTTCCTATAATATTTCCTTTACTATCTCTAGCTGGAATATCACCATTATCTACATTATATATAGCAAATTTTACACCAGGTAAAACTTCTGCCGTTGTTCCATCTTTCTTTACTAATTTAAATGATGGACTATCTTCAATTACTAAATGTACTACGTCTCCTTCTGAAGTATAATTTTTAGCAGTCTGACCAGCTGATAATTCTTCTTGAAATTCTAATCCCCCATCAACTTTTTGTACTTTAAATACAATATCTTTTACTTTGGCATATCCAGCTGGAGCATATGTCTCTTTTAATATATATGTGCAATCTAAATCTTTTCCACCAACATATTGATATAAATTAGAAATTACTATTTTTCCATTCTCATCTGAAATATATTCACCTAATGCTTTTCCATCTTTTAATAATCTAAATTTTGCACCTACTAAAAATTTTTCACTTTCACCTTTAATTGCCTTGGTTATATCTAAAGTGTATGTTGGTATCTTTTCTTTTTCCAATATAAAATTTATTGTTGGTATTTCATCAACAAGCTCAACTCTATTTTCGTTAACTGTTCCTTCATTTATAACAGCTTGATATACACCATTATTATTTCTTATAACAAATTTAACTTTAGATACATAATAACCTTCTGCTTTCGTTTCTTGTAATACATATTCTTCATCTATATATAAACCTGCTATTGTTAATTCACCATTTAAATCAGTTATAATACTTTTTCCGCTTTCAGGCATGCCTTTTCCTGTTAGCATATATCTAATATTATTTAACTTTCTTCCTGTACCTAATTCTTGCGCTGTTACTTTTAAATTTGGACGTACTTTATCTTCAACAGCAAGTGCAACTACATAACCTGCATCAGATTCCTTTACAACTATATTTGTCGCTTTTTTTAATGTTCCAGAAATTAAAACAGGTTCAATTTTTCCTTCAGCATTAACACTTGTTCTAAATTTAATTTCATCTGAATTTAACTCATATTGATTAGAAGTTTTTATTTCTCGAATAATATATGTTTTATCAACAAATAAATTCTTTAATATTATTTTTCCATCATTATCAGTAACTCTAGCTTTTCCTTCTTCAGCTCCTTCTTCGATAATAGAATATGTTGCTTGACCTACTAGTCTTTCTGAATCTTTTTGATATTTTGTTATCTCTAAATCAAACTGTCTTGCTATCATAAAACCTAATTTATTAGGCTCTACATATGTTCTATACTTTCCTTCTTCTGTATCTAAACTAAAATATATACCATGATGACTATATGATACTTCATTGTAATTCAACGCTTCTGGTATTTCTATCTCATAAGTAAACTTATGTGTTTCACCTGTTACCATTGAATAGTTTTCTAAAACAATCAGATATGCTTTTATTTTTGACCAATCAGCAGGACTTGTTGTCCAGCGGTTTTTGCTATCTGTAATATCTTTACTTGGTTGCTCAACATCTGTATAGTAAACTGTTGTCTTACCATGTAATTCTTCTGGAATCTGAATTCCTGCATCTGTCATTCTTGTATCAAATTCAGAATTCATATCTCCCTTGCTTATTGTATATGTATTTCCCTTAAATGGTATTTTTCCTAAAACAAATATTTCACTTATTGTATTTTCATAACCATTTTTTATTTCTAATTCTATCTTAGCTTTTCTCTGATTTTTTTCAACAATAGCATTTTGTGGAGCAATTGCTATACTTCCTTTTTCATCATAATTAGTAGCTATTTGATTCGTTAATAACGTACCTGGTGATACTAAATTTAATGTCAATCCTGTTTTATTTACATATTCTTTTATATTTAAATTTCCATTAATATCATAAATATCTTCTCCTCTAGAAGAATAATTTTCACAATTTTCATTACTTGCATATAACTCTATCTCTTTTGAAGTTGATACAAGTCTTGGATCTGGAGTCATATTACAATTAATTACTATTTCATATGAAGTAGGTGCATCATTTTCAGTAATAATTTTTACAAATGTACATCCATCTTCTACATATGATTCCCAGCTTATAATACTAACACTTGAATTATTTATAGTCACGTCATTTATTTCTAAATCTATTATTTCTTTAGGCATCTTTAATAGAAATGCACCATTTATCCACTTTTCACGATTATCAGATGCACTTGTTTCTGTAACTATTTTTATTTCAACATTTTCTTCAGTTGACTGTGTAGAAAAACTTGTTCTTTCCATAACTAATTTAGCTAATGATGAAGATGCTTCATAATATGCAGTATGTGTTGTTTGACAAAAAGGTATATCGTTTATATCACATATTGCATTAGACTTAATTTGTGAAAAGCTATTAAATTCCTCTAGTGAATAGTTTTCTGCTATATATTCACTATTTAACTCTTTTACATTATGTATAGTTATTTGTGATCTTGGTTTTATCTCACTTGTCTCTATTCTTATATGCTCAATAGGTTCTGAATACTTATATGGATTTATTTTTGTATATTTACTCCAATTCTCTTTTGTAAATGTCTCTATCAATTCATCAGTATCATTGTTATAAACTTTTATATAACCATTATCTTCATATAAACCTGCTTTGTAATTAGAAAAATATATACCTGCATTAGATACCATATTTTCCATAGAAATTTCAGTTCCATCATTTTTTACTAAAATATCGGATCCTTCATTTCTTATTGTAGTTTTGCATACCTTATTTTCAGCATAATATCCATTATTAGCACGCCATAATACTTCATAAGTTTCAGTAGTAGTTGTAGATATTCCATTATATATTTTTAACGCATTATCCTTTGAAACAACATATCTTACTGGATTATATACATATTTACCTACATATACATCTAATCTTGATCCTTCTTCTTTAGTCATATTATTAAAAATAATTGAAAATAAATTCGTAATTATTTTTGATTTATATGGGTTATCAAATTCCTCATTCGGATTATTAAATCCTTCATAAAAAGCTTTAGGTTTAAATTGTAATTCTACAGAATCTGTACCCATACTTTTATATGCCTCTAATGGATATGTTACTGTCACATTAAATCTCGTGATTCTTACACCATTAGTCAATACATATACATTTTTAATAATCTTCCCATTACTATCTACAATAGCCTCTCTAGTTGCAACTAATTTTTTTGTAGCCATATCATACTCAAAATTTGCATCTTTTACATCTACTCTTATTGCATCATAATCATTTAATTTTGGTATATCTAACTCAATCTGCGCTTTATTAACAAAGGCATCATTTTTAATCTCTTTTAACTCAACATCAAATTGTAAATTTATCTCGTCATTTTCTTCATCTACCATGTCTTTTACGTCTTTTTCTTGTACTGTTTTAGTAAAATTTGCCTCAACTGTTGCATACCAATCTATATTAAATTCAACCGTTTTTTCTATCAAAGTTTCAGTTCCATCAGGTGCAACATGTACACCTGTTAATGTCACACTATTTATTTGACTATAATTATTAATATTATTTAAAAGAGCATCAGCCTTACTTGTGCTATATGAATAATTTCCTGATTTAACAACACCTGTAAATAATCTTTGTGTTCCAGTTTCTAAATCATTAAACACAATTTGCTTAATATTTGAACCTATAGCATTTTCTTTTACATCAACATCTTTAGGTATAGCAGCTTCAAGATAAGCATTTTTAGAATTTATTAAAATTTTTCCATTCTTCAAGTAACCTCTTCCTTGAACTTTTATGTCCATATACAAAGTATCTTGCTTACCTATTTGCCTGCAAGTTCCACGCACTCCTTCCGCATAACCATCTCCATCTAAATCACGTAAAAAGAATGCATCAAAATTAACATACTCTGAGTTTGTAGATTCATCTCCCTCTTCAACTCTGTCATATGTCATTGCACGAGCAAGTTCGCTACTATTTACTTCTTGTTTCTTAGTAACATTTTCTTCTTTGAAAATAAAGCTACTTGCAATTACAATAATCAATACTGCAATTGCTAAAACTGAAATTGTCCTAATTTTTATGCTTTTCAAACTTTCTCTAACTCTTTCAAATATTTTGTTCATAAAAACTCCTTTAAAATAAATACTAATTATTATTAGTTTTTATTTTAAATACTTATTAAGGTCTGTCAATGTTACTTTTTTATACTTTTATAGACATTTTTCTTATCTATTCTATCAATCCTTTATCAGTACTCTTAAAGCTACGTACCACTTATTTCCAGTTAAAAATATATAAAGACTTAATATCTTTTAGTTTACAACATTTAAATTTCTTTACGGAAATCCACAGTTTATGTTATTTTTAATAACTGATTTAAACAATTTATCCACAGGCAAAAAGTTTTCCACAACTCAATTCTAAAAACAAATAAGTGAATGACCAAACCCAGTCACTCACTTATTTTTATTCTATCAAACCAATAAATAAAATATCCAATTATAATAAAAACAACCGTTAATGAAATAATATTCATAAAAACCTGATAAAATCCAATTAATTCAACATCTATAAAAGCATATACATACTTACTAATATGAGCATTGATTCTATCAATATTTTCTACTCCTGATTGTGCAAAAATAAAACCTAAATACACATATGGTCCAATAGTCCAATATAGTGGATCATACCATTTAAATTTTCCTTTCTCATCAAATAAAATCCAATCAAATAACGTAAAAACAGGAATAATATAATGAAAAATAATATCAACAATTTTTAAAGATTGATATGGATTAATTTTAAGAGCATACGGTATCAGAATAAAATGATAAACTGACATTGTAAGTAAAATAGCAATAAGTATTCCACCTCTTATATGTGTTAAAAATGTAGTTGAACCATATATTCCTTCACTTTTTATATCATACACCGTTTTTATTACTAATAATCCAAAAAATATAACGCAAAGTAAATTACTAATTATCGTAAAATACAGCAAATTGGCACGTTTAAACTCACCATTAAATAAACCAAAATCATAAATTAGAGCTATACTTCCAATAATAAAAGCAAGTAATCTATAAGCTAACGCAACACCTCTATTTTTTATACACATTTTCTATTCTCCCAATCCAAAGCTAATACCTATAGCACTATTAATCTTTCCCATCACTTGTTCATCATCTATATGTCCAATCTTTTCTTTTAATCTACTTTTGTCAATTGTTCTAATTTGTTCGGCAAGCACTATTGAATCTGTTTTTAACCCTACTTCTTTTGAATCTATTTCTATATGTGTAGGCAATTTATTTTTTCCAATTTGAGAAGTAATAGCTGCCGCAATAACAGTTGGACTATATTTATTTCCTGTATCATTTTGAACTATTAAAACAGGTCGTATACCTCCTTGCTCTGACCCAACAACAGGACTTAAATCAGCATAAAACATATCCCCTCTTTTAATTACCATATAATCACTCCTACTAGTTCTATATATCAAATTTGTAAATTACTATATATTTAATTTTTTTCTACTTACAATAATTTGAAACTACTATATTCTATGATAATTGTCTGGTTATTGTTTATATCCTTTATTTCTATTCTTTCTATTCGACTTTTACTGCGACTAAAATACATTACTTTATGAGTTGTATATTTATTTTGTAAATTTCTATTCTTTACAGAAACTATATAATAATCATCTTTAGTTTTTATTTCTTTTTTATCGTCCAATTCATAATCTTGAATAAAAGAATTAAGATCTATCGGATTAGAAAACAATTCTTTATAGTCAGCAAAAATTCTTGGTAAACCTAACTCTGTATTTTTAATTGTTAAACTCTCATCTTTATACTCACATATAATCCCATTATTCGCACTTTCATTAATAATTTCTGTTACTAAACTACCCATTTCATTTTTTTCTTTAAGTAAATATGTATTAGTATTTTTATTGCTATTTACAGTAATTTTTGCTTCAAGATTATAATTTTTAATATTCAAAATATACTCATTTAATTCATTTACATCTTTGACACTTTTATTATTTCCAGGAATGAAAAATTTATAACAATAAAAAACTGAAATTACTAAAATAAAAATAATAGCAACAATAAATATTTTTTTCTTCATATTCCCACCTCTTATAAACTATATTCCTTAAAGAAAAAAATATTATATTATGCTATTATAAATAATCTCTATATTAACCTTTTAAATAATATCTAATCATTGCTTCATATTGATCTTGAGCATTTAAACAAGTATCAATTAAATAACCTTTTTCTCCACCTGTTTGATATTCTTTGATACCTCTGTAATAAAATACTTTATCATCATCTAAAATAATAAAAGGTATTATTCCATTTTTTAAACATTCTTTAAAAGCAATTATTCTTCCTACCCTACCATTTCCATCTTGAAATGGATGAATTTTCTCAAACTTAGAATGAAATTCTATTATTTCATATATTGAAACATTTTTTAATGAATTATACCATTCTAACAATTTTCTAATATCTCTTTGTACATTTTTAGGTAATGATGTTTTTATGTTTCCCGCTTCATTAGGTAATTTTTTATATTCTCCTGCATTAAACCAATCTTTTCTACTATCTGAAGTTCCTTCCTTTAAAATCTTATGAAACTCTTTTATAATTTCTTCTGATAATTGTTCTTCAGCTACATCTAACACATAATCAACCATTTTAAAATGATTTGTAGTTTCAAAAATATCATCTACTCTAGCTATTTCATTTGTTTCGAATAAAATAGTATTTGTCTCATAAATAAATCTAGTTTGATCTTCAGTTAACCTACTTCCCTCAATATGATTTGTATTATATGAAAATATAATCTGTGTATTATGATATAGACTTCCTTTTAATTTCATTTCTTTTTGTTCTCTTAAAACTTCTAAAAGATTTACTTTACTAATATCAAAATTATCATCATCTTTTAATAACTCATCAATTGACACTTCAAAAATCTCTGATAATACCTTAATTGACTCTATACTTGGCTCAATTAAATTTGACTCATATTTTGAAATTGTTGCAGGCTCAACACCTAAAACTTCTGCAATATCTTTCTGAGTCATTTTCTTTAATTCTCTATAATTCTTTATTCTACTTCCGAAATCCATATCTCTCACCTCTTTTTCTTACATATATATTATACCATATTATTTCCAAAAAAGAAAGATACTATTAGCCATCTCACTAAAAGTATCTTTTTAAGAAACATTTTATTTTTCAATTTTATCTTTTAATTTAGCCAAATTCTTAGATAATCCTATAACTTCTAATGGAATTTCTACTAATTTATTATCAACTGCAACATAATTAACTATCTCTATATCAGATAAATCCATCGCGTTTTCTAGCTCTTTTACAATGTAGTGTAATTGCACGCAATGTGGTGACTTATCAACAGTAGCAAAAACTAATTTTTTAATCCCTTTTCTTGCTACCATTCCTATCATTTTAGTAACAACCATATTTAAATGATCTTTTTCTAAACAAACTTCATATATATCAGAAGATATTTTCTCTAACTCTTCATAAGCTTTAGGTTGCATAGCTTTTAAGCAACTACCTACTACAATCATTACTTCAGGAACATCAAAACAATTTGTTTTCAATAAATCTTTCATATATTACTTCTCCTATTAGTTCTTTTCTTTGCTTTAATATATCATATTTTTTTATTTTATCCAACCTTGCTTGAAATTTCTTTTCGCATTTTAAGCATAATCTTTTTTTCTAAACGAGAAATATAACTCTGCGAAATTCCTAGCATATCAGCCACTTCTTTTTGTGTTTTCTCTTTATGTCCTTCCATGCCAAAACGTAAATTCATAATATACTTTTCTTTATCTGTAAGCTTTGAAATAGCTATTTTCAAGAGCTTATGGTCAACTTCATCTTCTAAATTTTTATAAATAATATCTTCATCTGTTCCCAAAACATCTGAAAGCAAAAGTTCATTACCATCTCTATCTTGGTTAAGAGGCTCATCTATAGATAACTCTCCTTTTATTTTATTATTTCTCCTCAAGTACATTAAAATCTCGTTTTCTATACATCTTGAAGCATATGTAGCCAGTTTAATATTCTTTCCTGTATTAAATGTATTTATTGCTTTCATTAATCCAATAGTTCCTATTGAAATCAAATCTTCTAAATCAATTCCCGTATTTTCAAATTTTTTAGCAATATATACTACTAATCTTAAATTTCTTTCAACTAAAATTTGCTTTGAATCACTATCATTCTCATCAATCTTTGAAAGCACCTCCATTTCCTCTTCAGGAGAAAGAGGTGGAGGCAAAGTTTGACTTCCATTAATATAAAAAACTGGTAATTTATCAACATCCTTTTTAGTAATTTTCCTATAAAAATCTTTTAATATTTCAATTATATTCATAAGCTACATACTCCTTCATCTAAAGTTTCTAATCCAAAAATCCCAGAATATTGGTTGTTTTCACTGATATTCTCACTACAAATCCCAATAACTACATCCTTATACACTTTTTTAGAATTTTCCTCTTTCACATATGTTGGCTTAATTCCTAGTAAAAATGAGTTACTATTTCCTAAAGACCTATATGGAATTAAAAACATACCTACAGGAACACTTACTTTTCCTTCAATAATTTTTTCAAAATTTGTTCCACACTTTTCACAAATAAGCTCTTTTACTGCTTTCTTTTCCACAATTATCACAGGTTTATCTGTGTATGGTTCACGAAGTAAATTACCCGTATCTAAAAAAACATTAATTTCAAACTCAAAATTATTAATTCCTAAAATAATTTTTTTAAAAACATGTTTACTTTTTTCTTTCAAAATAAAATACAATATCGCAAAGCCTATAAAAGCAGAACTAAAAACAAAAATCAAATTAAACTTTCCTACTAATACTCCTCCATCAATCTTCCATACGCCATTATTTTTTAAATTCATAATTGCAAATGAAATTCCACCAAATAAAAAAGTGATAAAATAAAAAACAATTAATTCTTTTAAAAAAATCTTTATTTTGTTTGGTTTAAAAGCAATCCAAACTACTAATATTGAAGTAATAAATCTTAAATATGTAAATTGAAAAAACATTTGGAAAATATAAAAAAAGCTCCCTATAATACCTGCTAAAAATTTTCTAAAAAAAGTTGTATTAAGTTTTAGAATAATTGCTTCTGACAAAATTATTGATAAATTCATGATAACGTTTTCTATAAAAATCACATCAATATATACTGTCAAAATAATCACTCCTAAATTTTTATTTTCAGATTACTTGTGCTTATCTTATCAGGTTCATTTCAAAAAACATGTCACTTTTTATTGCAGAAAAAAAGAAATAATCTACACTAAATAGATTATTTCTTTTATTTTCTCTATATATATTTTTTATCTGACAATAATGGATAACTTATTTCATATTTTTATTTTTTCTTAAAAATGTAGGAATATCTAATTCATTTGGATTTGCTGGTTCAGTAGTTTTAGGGTTCATTTTTTCCCAAGCTTTATTAACTATATCAGTAGCTTTTTGAACTCTTTCATCTTCATTTTCAAATCCAGTTGCAATAACTGTAATTTGAATTTCATCTCCCATTGAATCATCTGTTACAGAACCGAAGATTATATTAGCTTCTGGATCAGCACTGCGTTGAACAAGTTCAGCAGCTGTATTAGCTTCATGTAATCCAACATCACTACCACCAGTAATATTAATAATAACTCCTCTTGCTCCTTCAATAGATGTTTCTAGCAATGGAGATTGAATAGCTTCTTTAGCAGCATCTTCTGCTCTATTTTCTCCTGAAGCTCTACCAACACCCATATGAGCCATTCCTCTATCTAACATTATAGTTTTAACATCAGCAAAGTCTAAGTTAATTAATCCAGGTACAGCGATTAAATCTGATATACCTTGAACACCTTGTCTTAAAACGTCATCTGCCATTCTAAATGCTTCGATAATAGATGTTTTTCTATCAATTATTTGTAATAATTTATCATTTGGAATTACAACTAAAGTATCAACTTTACCTTTTAAACTCTCAATACCTCTTTCAGCTTGAGCAAGTCTTTTTTTACCTTCAAAAGTAAATGGTTTTGTAACAACACCTATTGTTAATATTCCCATTTCTTTAGCAGTTCCAGCAACTATTGGTGCAGCACCAGTTCCTGTTCCACCACCCATACCAGCAGTAACAAAAACCATATCAGCTCCACGTAATGCTTCAGCTACTTCTGTGCGACTTTCTTCTGCAGCTTGTGCTCCTATATCAGGATTTGCACCAGCTCCTAAACCTCTAGTAAGCTTTTCTCCTATTTGAATTTTTGTAGACGCTTTTGACAATTGAAGAGCTTGTCTATCTGTATTAACTGAAATAAATTCTACATTTTTAATTCCTGCATCAATCATTCTGTTAACCGCGTTATTTCCTGCTCCTCCAACACCAATTACTTTGATTGTGGCTGTGCCATCCATCATGTAGTTGTTATTGTTATCCTCATTTTCCATTATCATAAGGTAATTCCTCCTTTAAATATATATATAAATTTTAATTTATAACTCTGTAAATTGATTATGAATAGAAAAAATCTCTAACCTTTCCCATAATCTTCTTAAAGCCAGATTTATCTGAATTTGTATCTATTGTACTAGATACTGTTTTTGAAAATGACCTAGATGATATATATCTTACAAGCGCATAACTTGTTCTATATGTTGATTTAATTGTAGTTATTAATCTAGATGTTGAATTTTTAACTGGTATATTTAAAATAATTTTTCCTGCCATATCACTTTTATTTATATTAGTAATTCCATCACCTGTCAATATAACATTATTTATATTATTTTTTAAGCCTTGTGCAATAAGTTCTTTATTTACTAAAGAAAATATTTCTTCAACTCTAGCTTCTATAATTTCTACTAAATCAGAACTTTTTATTGTTTTATTTTTTCCATCTGTTGCTGTACAAGTTGTTAGACTAATATTGTTATCATTATCTATAAAAGATTTTAATGCAAGTCCATATTGTCTTTTTAATTTATCTGCTTCTTCTTTAGATATGCTAAGTACATATGCAATATCACTTGTAATGTTATCTCCACCAAGTGGAAGTGTAGCATTATATAAAAAAGTACTTCCTCTGAAAACTCCTATTTCTGTATTTCCAGCCCCCATATCTAATATCATTACATTATCATTTAGTTCTGCAACATCTAAAACCAAATTTCTTTCTGCTAACGTAATTGGCACCATACCATCTATTTCAATACCTGCTTTTTTGCAAATATTAGTTATTTTCTTTACGTATCCTTTATCTGCCAAAACAATTTGAGCATATAATGTAAAACTTGAGCAATGTTCTCCCATAGGATTATCTGTACTAGTTCCATCTTCTAACACAAATTTATCTGGTATAACATCAATACAAGTATCACTATCAGGAATTTCTATATCTCTAATTGCACCAAGTGCATTAGTTATATCTTTTTGTGAAACACCTTCAATTCTATCTTTAACATCCTTCACTACACTATTTTGAACTATTGTAGTATATCTTCCAGAAATCGTTATATATGCAGAACTAATCTTGAAATCTGCTATTTCTTCAGCTTCTCTAATTGTTTTTGCAATTGCTTCAGATATAGCCTCTTCGTCAACAATCTGTCCTCGTGCTATCCCATTACATTTACTACAAGTGTTACAAATTATCTCAATCTGTTTGAAATTATTTACTTCACCAACAACTGTACTAACCTTAGAAGTACCGATGTCAATACCAACAATTATATCACCGATTGCCAAGATAATTCCTCCAATATTCTCTTCCTTTAATATGTCTAAGGATATTACAATTTTCGTAAAAAGTCAATAGAAAACGTCACGTTTTTGTAACCCTTTTGTAACCCTTTTGTAATAAAATTTTCATAAATCGATTATAACTATATAACACTTTTTTTCAAAAATCAACAAAAAGCGACACAATTTTATAAAAAAATTTAACTTTTTAAAAATAACTTTAAAATGCAATTTTTTATGTATACAAAAAGCTAAAAATAAGGTAGAAATTTTAAAATTTCTACCTTAAAAAATTTCTCTTAAAAATTTTTCACACTCATTATAATTTTCATAAGTATTTATCTGATTTCTGATAATGGTGGCATTCTTCATTCCTTTTACATACCAAGCAACATGCTTACGCATTTCTCTAATTGCTGTATATTCCCCTTTTTCAGCTATTAGCATATTATAATGTGAAAGAATCGTTTTTAATATTTCATCATTTTCAGGCTTTACAAATTCTTCTCCTTTTAATAAAGAAATTATCTCTTTAAAAATCCATGGATTACCTAAGCTTGCTCTGCCTATCATTATCCCATCACAATTTGTTTGTTCAAACATTTTTTTAGCAGTAATACCACTAATAATATCTCCATTACCTATAACAGGTATATTAACCGCTTCTTTAACCTGTTTAATAATATTCCAATCAGCCTCTCCAGAATAAAACTGAGCCCTTGTTCTTCCATGAACAACTATTGCACTAGCACCAGCCTTCTCTATTCTTTTAGCAACCTCTACTGCAACAATGTTTTCTGAATCCCATCCTTTACGAATTTTAACTGTAACTGGAACCTTAGCAACATCAACAACTGCTTTAACAATTTTTGAAACTAAATCTAAATCAAGCAAAAGTCTGCTACCATCGCCATTTTTAACAACTTTAGGAGCAGGACATCCCATATTAATATCAATAATATCAGCCTTATCATTTAAAAATTTAGCAGATTCAGCCATAATATCTGGCTCATTACCAAAAATCTGCATAGAAACAGGACGTTTTTCATTTTCAGTATTAATCATTTTTAAAGTCTTGTCATCTTTATAAACAATAGCACGCGAACTAACCATCTCGGTTTCAACCAAACCTGCTCCATTTTCCTTACACAATTTTCTAAAAGGTAAATCAGTAATTCCTGCCATAGGAGCAAGTAATATATTATTATCTAATTCTATATTTCCAATTTTCAATTTTTTTAAATACATCTACTTCCTCCTTTCTATGAAACTTTTTCACATTTTATATTATTTTTTCTCGTCATCAGGCTGAAAAAATAATTATTATTTTGCTAGGCGTATGAGAAAAGAATTCCGAGGTGTACGATTGTACTCCGCAGGAATTCTTTTTGAAATACAACAACGCAAAATGATGATTATTTTTCCAGCGCTACTCAATAAATATAGCCTTCTGACGTCTAGCACTAACATTAAGAACAAGTCCAATGCAAATAAAATTAGTAAGAAGTGAACTACCTCCATAACTAACAAAAGGTAAAGGCACACCAGTAATAGGTAACAGTCCCATTGTCATACCAATATTTTCAAGCATATGGAAACACAAAATTCCAGCAATACCAATTGTAATATATGAACCAATATTATCTTTAGCTGTTTTAGCAATATACACAATTCTCGTAATCAAAATAACGTAAGTAATAATAAGCATACCAGCAAAAACAAAACCCATTTCCTCACCAATAGCAGAAAAAATAAAATCTGTAGTTTTAGGATGCAAGTAACCTAATTGAGTTTGATTTCCTTGAAGAACTCCCATACCTAAAATCTGACCTGCGCCAATAGCAAGTTTAGATTGAATTATATTATATCCCGCGCCACGAGGATCACTTTCTGGATGCAAATATACTTCAATTCTAGAAAGAGCATGTGGTGGTAAATTCATATAAATTACTGGAACTAAAATTGCAACTATAGCAATAGCTGCTACAATATATTTTTTATTAATTCCTGAAACAAACAAAATAAAAATCGTTGCAAAAATATAGCTACTAGCAGTTCCAAAATCTGGTTCAGCTGCAATTAATAATATTGGAACACCTGCAATCAAAAGTACTGCTAACAATTTATAAAACTTATTAATCTCTTTTCTATTTTTTGCCTGTAATAAATTAAGTGCATACGCCATAAATAAAATTGTAGCAATCTTTCCCAACTCCGAAGGTTGGAAAGAAAAACCTCCTATATTAAACCAGCTACTAGCACCATTAATTGCCTCAGTAAATAAAACTAGTATAAGCAAAAATATGCATGCTCCATAAAAAGCAGGAGCTATTTTTAAAATTTTATCATAATCTATGACAAAAGCCAAAATAAAAAATGGAATACTAATCACAAGCCATTGCACTTGTTTAAAAAATTCTTCATGATCAGAATTCTGACTAGTAGAAAAGAGTGCTACCATTCCAATTCCTAAGAGAATTAGTATACAAATTAGCACTCCCCAATCTAAATTTTTAAATAATTTTTTTCTCATTTAAACCTCATTATCAGTAATATATATTTATTTGTTCTCTTCTAATTTTTCCTCGTCTTCAATATCTTCTTCATTGTCAGCTTCATCATCTTCAGAGTCACTGGTAGGTTCTAATTTCTCTTCTGTATCTACATCTTCACTTTCTGGTTCATCTTCATTTTCAATTGACTCACCATCTGTTTCTACTGGCTCGTCTTCAACTTCGTTATCTTTATTTTCTTCTACTTTTTCTAGAATATCCTCTTGTTTTATCATTTTTTCAGCTTTAAGATCATTTTTAATATTGACAATTGGAATATTAGCATATAAAGCTGGAGCTCCAGTAGTTCCATCTTCATTAGCTTTATTAGTTAATCTAACATCTATCTCTTTTTCATCAACTTCTATATATTTTTTAATAACATCTATAATTTCTTGTTTCATTAAATCTAAAAAATCAGCAGATACATTAGCTCTATCTTGCATTAATACTAAATGCAATCTTTCTTTAGCTGTATCTTTTGAAGTTTCATCTGTTGATTGACTTGACTTTAAGACTTTCTTAAAGAAAGTTGTTAATCCTTCAAACATTCTATTACCTCCAGTTTTTATTTTTTGCCAAACATTCTTTTAAACTTGGCAAAGAAACCAGTTTCCTTTCCTGGCACACTAACCTCTATATTCTCTCCTAAAATTCTTCTAGAAATCTCAATATATGCTTTTCCTGAAGGTGCTTTTTTATTTGAAATAACAGGTTCACCTTTATTAGTTTGAGTTATAATAAATTCATCATCTGGAACAACACCAACAAGGTCAATTGATAATAAATCAACGATATCGTCAACATCCATCATTTCACCTTTTTTAACCATTCCAGGACGTAATCTATTAACAATTAATTCTGGATTTTTAATATCAGAAGACTCTAATAATCCTATAATTCTGTCAGCATCTCTAATAGCTGATATTTCAGCAGTAGTAACAACAATAGCTCTATCAGCACCAACTATAGCATTTTTAAAGCCTTGTTCTATACCTGCTGGACAGTCTATTAAAATATAATCAAATTCTTCTTTTAATTTAGCAACTAATTCTTTCATTTGCTCTTCATTAATTGCTGTTTTATCTCTTGTTTGTGCTGCTGGAAGTAAGAATAACTCTTTAAAACGTTTGTCTTTTATTAGAGCTTGTCTTACTTTACATTTTTCTTCTATAACATCTACTATATCGTAAACTATTCTATTTTCTAGCCCCATAACAACATCTAAATTTCTTAATCCAATATCTGTATCTACTAAAGCAACTTTTTTACCTGCTAAAGCTAATGCAGAACCTAAATTAGCTGTAGTCGTAGTCTTTCCTACTCCACCTTTTCCAGATGTTATAACTATAACTTCTCCCATAAAATCCTCCATTTCTTCTTTATTTTCATTTTAATTTCATGAGCAACTTTTATTCTTTCTCTCTTTTTTCCTTTAATATCTTATATTTTTTTGAGTAAAAAGTCAATGAATATTGTAATATTTTTGTAATATTTTATTTTTCTCTTCCCCGTAATCATTTGCCTATTTACTAAACAAGTTTCTCTATCGTTTTTTACAAATTCTTTTCATAAAAATATAGATTGATTATTCCCATTTCTTCTTATATAATAAGAACACAAAAATAAGAGCATAAAATAAACTTGTTACAATATTTATTAAGGAGGAATTATATGCGTAGAAAGAAAAAAATGCTTTTAAATCTACTTAAAGTATTGGCTGTTGTAGGAATTGTACTTATAGTATACTTTGCTTTTTTTAAACCTAAAAAGAAAATTGATACTGTAGCTACAAATAAAACTTCAGAAAAAGCAATTGAATTAGTACCAGTAAATGAAGCTCCTAAAGAAATTGATTTACCAGAAAATATACATTCAGCAGATGAAGACACATCTAATAAAACTTATACACCATCAACTGAAAATTCTGATAAATACTTAATTTCAATACTAGCAAATAACAAAGTCACATTATTAATAGGAAATGATTCAGAAAAAATAATAGATGAAAATTCACCAATACAAATAGGTGAAGAATATACAGTAAACGGTATTGAATCTGAATTACAAGCAGCTTATTGTTTTAATGTAGACGGATATACTTATCCAATTCTTCTTCTACTTTCTCAAAATGGTATAGTAACATACGTAGATACAGAAGAAGGATACAGCACAGGGCAATTTAACGTATCAGGCAGACTTACTGGAATCCCAGAAATTGAAAATATTTATGAAACAACTGTAAACGAAGATAACGAATCATATACATCAGCAGTTTTAGTTGGAACAGATGGTCAAGGATACGAATTTAAATTAAGCATGATAGGAAAATAATTTCATTTTATAAAAAGGAGGAAAACTAAAATGGAGAACTTAATTGAAATCAGATGGCATGGTAGAGGTGGTCAAGGTGCTAAAACAGCTTCTCTTTTACTTGCCGATGCAGCATTCAACACTGGTAAATATATTCAAGGTTTCCCTGAATATGGACCAGAAAGAATGGGTGCACCAATCACAGCTTATAATAGAATAAGCAATACTCCAATAACAATACATAGCAATATTTATGAACCAGATTATGTTGTTGTAGTTGATGATACTCTATTAGAAACTGTAGACGTTGCAGCTGGACTAAAATCAACAGGAGCAATTGTAATCAACACTACAAGAGATAACGACTATTTAAAAAACGTCTTAAAAAATTACAATGGTGAAATCTACAAAATTGATGCAAGACAAATTTCTATAGACGCATTAGGAAAATATTTCCCTAATACACCTATGCTTGCAGCAATAGTAAAAGTAAGTAAAATTATGACTGACGAAGAATTTTTAAATGATATGATAGGATCATTTAAACACAAATTTGCTAAAAAACCTGAAGTAATCGAAGGAAACATGAAAGCTTTAGAAATGGCTTTAAAGCAAATTGAAAAAGTAAATTAGAAGGAGGCCCAATATGTCAAAAACAGAAGAACAACTAAATCCAAAAACACCATACCAAGACCTAACAATTGGTGGAAACATATATACAGCAGGAAATGCCAAAGAATTTAAAACTGGAGATTGGCGTAGTCAAAAACCAGTATGGATACCAGAAAAATGTAAACAATGTGGTCTATGCTGGCCAGTATGTCCAGACGACGCAATACCAGTAACAAAAGATAAAAAAAGAACAGATTTCAATTATGATGCTTGTAAAGGATGCATGGTATGTGCAAAAGTATGTCCTTTCAAAGCAATAGAAAAGGAGGTTTAATATGGGAATTCGTGAAAGATTAAGTGGAAACGAAGCTGTAGCAACAGCTATGAAACAAATAAACCCAGACGTAGTAGCAGCCTTCCCTATCACTCCATCAACAGAAATACCACAATACTTCTCTACTTTCGTAAGTAACGGTCAAGTAGATACAAACTTCGTAGCTGTTGAAAGTGAACACAGTGCAATGAGCGCTTGTATAGGATCAGAATCAGCTGGAGCTAGAACAATGACAGCTACATCAGCAAACGGTTTATCATTAATGTGGGAAATGATTTATATAGCATCAAGTTTAAGATTACCAATAGTAATGTCACTTGTAAACAGAGCCGTATCAGGACCTTTAAATATTCATAACGACCATTCAGATGCAATGGGAGCTCGTGATAGTGGTTGGATACAACTATTCTCTGAAAACAATCAAGAAGCATATGATAATACAATAATGGCAAACAGAATTGCAGAACATAAAGACGTTCAATTACCTTTAATGGTATGCCAAGATGGATTTATAACATCACACTCTATCGAAAATATAGAATTAATTGAAGATGACAAAGTTAAAAACTTTGTTGGAACATATAACCCAGAACATTACTTATTGGATAAAGAAAATCCAATAGCTGTTGGACCATTAGACTTACAAGCTTACCTATTCGAACATAAAACTCAACAAGCAATAGCTATGAAAAATGCTAAAAAAGTTATATTAGAAGTATCTGAAGAATTTGAAAAAATGACAGGAAGAAAATATGGACTATTTGAAGAATACAAATTAGATGATGCAGAATATGTAATAATATGCATGAACTCAACTGCTGGAACAGCAAAAGCAACAGCAGATGAACTAAGAAATGAAGGAATTAAAGCTGGTGTACTTAAAGTTAGAGTATTTAGACCATTCCCTGGTGAAGAAATCGCTAAAGCTGTATCAAAAGCTAAAGCAATAGCTGTATTAGACAAAGCTGATTCACTAAACGGACAAGGTGGAGCTCTTTATGAAGATGTTGTATCAGGAATGTACAACGAAAAATTAAGTATACCAACAGTAAACTACGTATATGGTATCGGTGGTAGAGATACTACAACAAAAGATATAAGAACAGTTTATAATGATTTAATAAAACTTGAAGACAAACCAGCAAACCCATATAGATATTTAGGATTAAGGGGGGATAAATAATGGCATATAATTTACAAGAAGTAATGGCAAATAAACCTTCAAGACTAACATCAGGACACAGAATGTGCGCAGGATGTGGAGCACCTGGTGTAGCTAGAATGATATTAAGAGCCTTAAAACCAGAAGACCATGCTGTAATAGCAAATGCTACAGGATGTATGGAAGTTTCTACATTTATATATCCATATACAGCTTGGACAGATTCATTTATACATACAGCTTTTGAATGTGCTGGAGCTACTCTATCAGGAGCAGAAGCAGCATATCAATCAATGAAAAAACAAGGAAAATTACCACAAGATGTAGATACAAAATTTATCGCATTTGGTGGTGACGGCGGAACTTATGATATAGGACTTCAAAGTTTATCAGGAGCAATGGAAAGAGGTCATGACATGGTATATGTATGTTATGACAACGGTGCATACATGAACACAGGTATACAACGTTCATCTGCAACACCAAGATTTGCAGATACTACTACTTCTCCTGCTGGTTCAGTAGTTCCAGGAAAAATGCAAAACAGAAAAGACTTAACAAAAATAATGGCAGAACATCATTTACCATATGTTGCTCAAACATTAGCAATGATGAACTTCAAAGATTTATATGAAAAATCAGAAAAAGCTATATATACAGAAGGTCCTGCTTTCTTAAATGTATTAGCTCCATGCCCACGTGGATGGGGATATAATACAGAAGATTTAATGCAAATAAATAAATTAGCTGCTGATACATGTTACTGGCCTTTATATGAAGTTGTTGATGGTGTATATCATGTAACATATAAACCACCAAAGAAATTACCTATCGAAGAATTCTTACGTCCTCAAAAACGTTTTAAACATATGTTTAAACCAGGTAATGAATGGATGATTGAAGAATTCCAAAAAGAAGTTGATAGACGTTGGCAAGAATTATTAGACTTAGAAGAAATGACAAATAAAGCAGAATAAAATATATAAAAGCATCTCAAAAATGAGGTGCTTTTCTCTTATTGTGAGTCAAGTTATTTTTTGACAACCTCATTAACACATAAGTAAAGGCGGAGATTTTATTCTCCGCCTCTTATTTTACCTATAGCTTCATTTTAATAATTAATACAGTACCCTATTTTTATTTTTTGCTATTCTCTTTTTTGATAATGAAAGTTACTGTTATTCCTAAGATTACAAATATAGCTAATATTGCAAGTTTTACAATAGTATTATCATCTTCGCTACCAGTTTGAATTGAGATTACTAAATCTGCTTTATCCTCGTTATCATCTGTACTTATCTCTTCAAATCCTGCTTCGTTACTTACTTTTACTATTTGTGCTATATTTTCTTTCATTCCTAAGTTGTTTTCTGATGGATTCCATCTCATTACAACTGTGTATGCTCTTTCTTGTCCTGCTTCTAAGTCGTCTACACTTAAGATAGCTGTATCTTCATGGATTACCCAGGTCTTGTTATCAGCTTCGCTCATTGTCATTCCTGTTGGAATATTTTCAATTAACTCTGCTCCACCTCTTAGTTCTCCTGTATTCATTACTTTTATTTCATATGTAACTACTACGTCTGCTGTTGCTACATTATTTTTGTTTAATTCTAGTTTTCCGATATCACCATTGATTGATAGCACTTGACCATTATAAGAAATCTCTTTTACTACTTTGTCTACTTTTAAGTTAAACGCTTTCTTCTTGTAGTAGTAATCAACTCTTATATCTTCTGCTGTCATAGTTCCTTTACTGTTTGCTGGTATTTCTACTAAGTTATAATATTTAATTTCTTTTTGAACTGTTGTGTATTCATCTTTTTCATGTCCTTCTATGATTTCTTCTGCTGCTAATTTTTCTTTTGTATCTATATCATAGTAGTTTGTAATTACTTTTGCTGGTTTTATATAGTAGTAAATAACTTCTATAACACCTTCTGTCATCGTTCCTTCTTTGTTAGTTGGAACTTCAATTAAGTCGTATCCTGGTATTTCTTTTTCTTCTGTTGTATAGTTATCACCTTTATGTCCGTCTATCACTTCACTTGGTGTAATTTCTTTTCCTGTTGCTTTGTCTACATATTTTACTATAACTTGTGATTTTTTATTGTAATAATATGTTACTACTATTTCTTCTTTTGTCATCTTACCTTTAACGTTTGCAGGATATCTCTCTTTTACTAACTCATAAGATGGAATATTTCTTTCTTTTGTCTCATAGTCATCTCCTACATATCCTTCATATCTTGTTTCCTCTACTAATGGCTCATTAGTTACTACATCTAAATGTCTTTCTACTACACCAGCTGATTCAGGTACATAATAGTATTTAACTATTATATCTTCTTTTGTCATTGTTCCATTAGAATTTTCAGGTACTTGAATTAATTTATATCCATCAAATTCTTTTTCTTCTGTAGTATAATAATCACCTTCATGTCCATTTTCTTCAACATCTTCTACTATTTTTTCTCCTGTTGCTTTATCAATATATTGTGTTGTAACTTTTGCTCTATGGATATAGTAATATGTTACTGTTATAGGGTCTACTGTCATTGTTCCTTCACTGTTTAGTGGTAATCTTTCTTCTACTAAATCGTATCCTGTAAATTCTTTAGATGGAATATTATATTCATCTCCCTCATTTCCTTCATGAGTTCCATTGTATAATATATCTCCACTAATTACGTCTATGTGTTGTTCAATTACACCTGCTGAAATATGTAAGTAGTAGTATTTTAATACTATTTCTTCTTTTGTCATATTTACAGTTTTTTCTTCTGGCTCTTGTACTAAAATGTAGTTTTCAAATGTTTTTGTCTCTGTAACAAATTCATCTCCAACTAATCCTGTTTCTGTTCTTTCATCTAGTATCTCTCCAGTTGTTTTATCAATATATTGAACTGTAGCTTTAGTATTTTTTAAGTAATAGTAGATTACTGTTAATGGTTCAATTTCAAGTTGTCCTGTAGTATTACCACTATTTTCTACTAAAGTATATCCTTCGATTTCTTTAGCATCTGTTCTATAGTTTTCACCTACTTTACCAGTTTGTTTTTCTGGTCTAGCAAGCTCAATATCTGTATCTTTCTCTAAGTAGTAGATATTCAATACAGCATCTCTAACTGCATAGTAGTAAGTAACTTCGATAACTTCTTCTGTCATTATTCCTGTTGCATTTGTAGGTGTTTCAACTAATGCATACTTAACTGGAACGTCTGTTGCAACTTCTGTTGTATATTCAGAATCAATTAATCCTTCTATCTCAACATCTTCACTTAGTTTATTAGTTGTTCCTTCTTCATAGTGGTGTACAATTACTTTTGTAGATTTTAGTTTGTAATAGTAAATTACAATTGTTTGTTCTTCTGTCATTGTTCCAGTTGCATTTACTGGAGTTTGAGCTAGTTCATATTTACTTGGTAAGTTTTCTGCCACCGTTGTTTCATATTCATCATTTACTTTTCCTTCTATTAATACATCTTCTGCAACCTTTGTTTCAGTTCCTTCTAAGTAGTGATGTACTATTACTGAAGAATCTTTTAATTTATAATAATAAATTACAGTTATTTGTTCTTCTGTCATAGTTCCTATTTTATTTTCAGGTTCTTCCACTAATTCATATCTACTTGGTATGTCATCTGCTACAGTTGTTTCATATTCATCATCTACACTTCCATCTATTATTACATCTTCTGATAATCTATCTGTTGTTCCTTCAATATAATGATGTACTACTACTTTAGCTTCTTTTAACTTGTAATAATATGTTACTACTATTTCATCTTCTGTCATTGTACCAGTTGCATTTTCAGGAATTTCAACTAACTCATACTTACTTGGTATATCATCTGCTACTATTGTTTCATATTCATCATCTACTTTTCCTTCTATTATTACATCTTCTGATAATTTTTCTTCTGTTCCTTCTAAATAATAATGCACCACTACAGATGTAAGTTTCTTGAATGATACTACAACTTCCTTGTCCTCATCTACTTCTGTAAACTTATCTAACAATACAGTTCCATCTTCTTGTTCAACAAACCTTACTTCTTCACCATTGATAGTAACCTTATCAACACCATAACCATCACTAGGTGTAATTATTATATCTTTAGTTGAATCATCCATATAAATAACATTTTCATAAGGATCTTCATTTTCACCAGAGATATTACCACCTTCACCATCAACTTTAGTAGTAATCTTATATTGTTTTTTATTGTTATGTACTACAATTTCTTGTTTTTCGGCCCTTATCTCCTCTTGAAAAGTTTCTGTATACATATTTAGTTGATTTTCAACAATTACAGCATATTTTCCATTTTGCTCATTTAGATTATTTAATTCTAATAAAGTTATATAAATATCTTCTGATTCTACAATTTTATCAGCATTAACACATTCTATTTTTCCTTCACTATTATATTTTAATAATAGTAATTTATTTTCATCTGCTTCAAGAATAATTTCTTTACGTATCTCTGTCTTTTCTTGTGGAATTAGCACTCTGCCTGTATATGTTCCAGCAACCAAGTATCCGCCATCACTTGTAGCTATTGCATCTATTACATTAAAGTCTACTCCATTTACAACATCATCTGGTATATTTTTACTAATACTACCTTCAATCACTGATACTATTTTTCCATGTTCATTATATCTAACTATATGTTCTCCTTCAGTTACTTGAATCTCACAATTATTTAGTGTATATTCCTTTGGAATTACAGATTCATACATATACATAGAAATGTTTAATCCATTTCCTAATTTTTGTAAAATTACACTGTCATTAGCACTAAATTCATTTTTCCAATTCACTTCTCCATCTTGAGTTATATTCATAATGTATAAGTTATCTTCAGAGTAATTATATCCAGATATAGTAAAAGTACTATCATTATTTTTAATAATCTCATAATTACATGACTCATATTCACTAGTATTTACCCAAAGTGGTGTTCCATTTGAATTAAACTTAACTATAATTGCAGGCCACATACTATCATCATTAACCACTAATGTAGATTCATTTAGTTCTAATTTTCCACTACATTCACCTATAGTTATAAATCCGCCATCATCTGTTCTAATTAACTTATAAGTATAATCTCCTCCTTCTAAGCAAGGTATTTGTGCCCATTCTATTTTTCCTTCACTATTAATTTTTATAATAGCATCTTCATTATAAGCTGTTGAATCTAAACATATCTCTTCACCACTTACTGTGTTTTCAGCATTAATTAAAAGTCTATCATAAAATCTTACAAGTACAATATAACTTCCATCAGATAATGTATCAAATCCTATCGTATTATAGTAATCTTCTGAAATTGTAATATCTTCAAAATCTATTGCTAATCTATATGTATCTGGCTGATTTTCACCAACTTCAAAGTAAAATTCATTATTTTCAGTTATTTCATAACCATATGGTGCTTCAATTTCTGTAACCTTATATTTACCAGGTTTTAATCCACAATTTATTTCACCATTTTTATTAGTTACTACAATTCTTAATGTTTCTTCATTTATTACTTCTTCTGTTCCTACCAAGTTTCCGTATACATCTTGTGCATCTACTTCAACTTTATTATCTTCTTCTCCAACAAGCTCTTTTATAACAAATTTTGCACCTGGAATTAAAGTGGTATCATCTTCAGCATATTTAACTAATGTAAATATAGTATCATCTTCAATTTCTAAATATACTTTTGAATAATGTGCATCTGCATCCTCAATAGAAATATTATTTTCTCTTTCTCCCAAGTCACCCTCTAATACTTCAAATTTCATTTTTCCATTCTCTTGTACTGCTCTAAATTTAATAGGAGTTTCCAAAATATAATATCCACTTACAGCTGATATTTCTTCTAATATATATGTCTGTCCCTGGTTTAAATCTGGTATTATTATTTTTCCATTATTATCTGTAGTATATATGTTAGTATTATCTTCTTCATCTCTTAACTGGAATACAATATCAGGAAGATATTTATTTGAACCCTTTTCATACTTAGTAATATCTAACGTATATCTCTTTAATCTATAATAATATGTTACTTCCTCTGTATGAGCCGCCCTTAACACACCTTCACTATTTTCTGGAATAGAAACAACTTCATATAAATCATCTATATTTTGAAGATAATTTGTTTCATATAAATCCATATCTTCACCAATATAATGTTCATCTTGAGCTACTGCGCCATTTTCTAGTGGAACAGGAATTTCAGTATTTTCAATATAATGATGCACTATTACATTTCCCGGTTTCTTTCTATTTGTAATAGATAATTCTAATCCTTCTTTTTCAAGTGTAACATTTTTAGTCTCTTCAGCTATTTCATATTCGTTAGGCGCATTAACCTCAAAGATTGTATAATCACCTATTGGTAATAGAATACTAATTTTTCCTTCTGCATTTGTAATCATATATTTTTCTGTAATAATTTCTTCTAAGTTTATATCTTGTATTCCTGAAACAATTCCAAATCTTACACCTTCTATTGGTTCACCAGTTTTCTCATCTGTTTTAATAATATTCAATTTTCCATATTCTCTGTTGTAATAATATGTAACTATTACCTCATCACCAGTATATACACCATTAGCATTTTCTGGTACCTCTATTAAATGATAACTTTCATCTAATAATTCATTTGAAATTGCATTTGTTTGATATTCTGTTCCTTCAGGTGCACTTGATATTTCATCTTCTGCTATTGTTCCATCTTTTAATGGTACTTCTGTTGTAGTTCCTTCAATATAATGATGAACTATTAAAGGAATATCTTTAACTTTATAATAATAAATAACCTCTTGATCTTCATATGCATACTTTCCATTTGCATTTTCTGGTAATACATATTTATCATTTTCATCTTTTTCAAGCTCATATCTTGAAATATCGACTTTAGGTAAAGTTATATAATCATCATCTATTTTACCTATCATTTCTTCATCATCTGCAATTTTAGTAGTAGTTCCTTTTAAATAATGATGTACAGTTACTTTAGCTTTTTTCTCGTTTTCAATATTAAATTCATGAACCTCATCTGCTCTAAATTCTATAATTGTTGGTTCTTCATTTAACCAGTATCCATCAGGAGCCTTTATTTCTGTAACTTCATATTTACCAAAAGGTATTTGAGTAATAGCTTGCCCATTTAGATTTGTCTCAACTTCTGTGTGATATAATTCTGAGTCATTTAAACTCACATTTATACTATTAATAGTAAATTTGTCGTCTCCAAAAGGTATATTTACATTTTTATAATATCCAAAATGTAGATAATATAATTTTCCACCTTCTAATACAGTATTATAATTTTTTGCCTCTTGTGTTCCTGATATATAGATAAATCTTCCTTCACTTAAATTATATGCTGGGCTTGTTGTATTTTCTGTTACTGTTGCATATCCATAGTCATAGCCACTTTGACTTACTATCTCTGCATTTACAGTTATATTATATTTTCCCGCATAACCTGTTAAATCTATTGGTATATATGAGTTTGCTACCGTATTATATTTTCCTTGATTATTTGATTCATATTTTCCATTAACATTTATAAAATTATAACTTTTTATATAATAATTATATAAATTTATACTATTTATTATTATTTGGTCCTTTCCTTTATCATTGCTACTATCTTTTCTATAACCTAAATGCAAATAATATGTTTTTCCACCTTCCAATTTTACTGATGTATAATCTTTTGCACTTTGTGTTCCTGATATATAGACAAATCTTCCTGATGTAGAACTGTAAGTTGGTGCTTCAGTTGTTTCTGTTACTGTTACATATCCATAATCATAACTACTTTCACTTGAACATTCTGCATTCACAACTACTACATATTCACCTTCTTTATTAGTTAAATCTATTGGAATATATGAATTTGCGGTCGTGCTTTGTATTCCTGTAGTTCCTCCATTTGATGTTTGATATGTTTTACTATTTGTTGGTACATATTTTCCATCTTGCTTGATAAAATAATATGTTCCATTATTATTAATTCTTCTTTGGAGTCTAATATGCCAGTTTCTTTATCTAGTATCGTATATTCTTTACCATTTGCTATTAAATCTCCTATAACATTTTCTGGATTACTACGTTCTTCTATTTGTTTCAATTTAAATTTAGTACTAGTTAATTTTTCTTTAGTTTCACTGTCTAATTTATTTATAACAATCTTATTTTCTTTATAACTGTATGTAACAACAATATGTTTATCCTCTTGCACATTTTCAAATGTTGGCATAATAAAACTGTCGTCTTCATTTGCTTCAAAATTATATTCTTCACCATTTACTGTAATTGAAATTATTTCGTAATTTTCGTCTGGTATCATTATTATTTCTTTTGTGCTATTTTCTCCATATTTTACTTTTTCATAAGGCTTATTATCACCCTCACCAGAAATAGTTCCCCCTTTAACATTATCAATTTTCTTAACATTAGTAGTTATTTTAAATTCTTTCCTCTTATTTTCAACAACTAATTCTTGTAAATCTGAAACTATATTTTTGGATTTTATTTTTAAAATCATTCCATCAATACCAGTATAACTATTTAAAATTAATCCATTTCCCAAATTAACCGTAACATTAAAACTTCCTCCAATGACATAGCCTCCATCTGTTGTTTCTATTACTGAAGTTATTTCATCACTACCTGTTCCACATATTCCTTTTGCCCATTCTACTTCGCCTTCTTTACTATACTTTATTAGTATTCCAGCAGAATAACCATTATTATTTAATACTACTCTATTTCCTAAATCAATTGTTCCATCAGAATATCCTCCTGCTATATAGCCTCCATCTGTTGTTTCTATTACTGAAGTTATTTTATCACTGCTTGTTCCTCCTATTCCTTTTGCCCATTCTACTTCTCCATCTGCACTATACCTTATTATCATTCCATCATAAGAACCATTATTATTTAATACTATTCCTTTTCCTAAATCGATTGCACCACTTCCAAAATATCCTCCAACGGCATAGCTTCCATCTGATGTTTCTGTTATTGAAGTTATTCTATCACTATCACCTCCACCTATTCCTTTTGCCCATTCTACTTCGCCTTCTTTACTGTACTTTATTAGCATTCCATCAGAATAACTTGTTAAACTACTTTTATTATTTAATACTACTCCATTTCCTAAATCAATACTAGATGAACTGAAACATCCTCCTGCTATATAGCCTCCATCTGATGTTTCTATTACTGAAGTTATTTCGTCACTGCTTGTTCCACCTATTCCTTTTGCCCATTCTACTTCTCCATCTGCACTATACTTTATTATCATTCCATCAGAAGAACCATTAGTATTTAATACTACTCCATTTCCTAAATCAATACTAGATGAACTGAAATCTCCTCCTGCTATATAACCTCCATCTGATGTTTCTATTACTGAAGTTATTTCATCACTGCCTGTTCCAGCTATTCCTCTCGCCCATTCTACCTCGCCTTCTGCACTATACTTTATTATCATTCCATCTGCATATTGATTATTATTATCATCAATATGCTTTAATATTACTCCATTTCCTAAATCAATACTGTTGGAATCGAAATATCCTCCTGCTATATAGCCTCCATCTGTTGTTTCTATTACTGAAGTTATTTCATCATCATAACTTCCACCTATTCCTTTTGCCCATTTTACTTCACCTTCTGCACTATACTTTATTATCATTCCATCAGAATAACGATTATGATTTAATACTACTCCATTTCCTAAATCAATTGTTCCATTAAAATATCCTCCTGCTATATAGCCTCCATCTGTTGTTTCTATTACTGAAGTTATTTTCTCACTGCTTGTTCCTCCTATTCCTTTTGCCCATTCTACTTCTCCATCTGCAGTATACTTTATTATCATTCCATCATAAGAACCATTATTATTTAATACTACTCCATCTCCTAAATCGATTGTACTACTTAAAAAATATCCTCCTACTATATAGCCTCCATCTCTTGTTGCTACTACTGAATTTATATAATCACTGTTACTTCCTCCTATTCCTTTTGCCCATTCTGCTTCTAATCCTACTTTTCCTTCTCTTGATGCTCCTATTCCAAAATAATATTCTGAATCTGTTATATCATATTTATCTGGTGCCTCTACTTCTACTGCTTTATATAATCCTTCTTGTAGGTCTGCTGTTATTTCTCCATTTTCATTTGTTGATACTATGTAATATTCTATTCCATTTATTGTTTCTTTTGTTCCTAAGATTTCACCTTTGCTGTTTCTTGCTGGCTTTTCTCCTTCGTCTACATTGTAAATTGCAAATTTTATATTTGCTAATAATTCTCCTGTTTCTGCATCTTTCTTGATTAACTTGAATGATGGGTTGTCTTCTACTGTTACAATTACTTTATTTCCTTCTACTGTATATTGTTTTTCTGTTTGTCCTTCTACTAATTCTTCTACAAATTGTAATGTTCCACCTACATTTTCTACTTTAAAGTTTATGTCTTTTACTTTTGCATATCCGTCTGGTGCTAATACTTCTTTTAATACATATTTTGCTTCTTCTTGTTCTGCTTTTTCTGCTACATATTGATATAAATTAGGTATCGTTATTTTTCCATTCTCATCTGTTATGAATTCTCCTAATTCTTTTGTTCCTTTATATAATTTAAATTTTGCTCCTGCTAAATATACTGTTTCTTCTGTACTATCTGGTATTTCTCCTTCTATTTCTGTCATGTTTAAATTTGTTCTCTTTTGGATTTTCACCAATTCTAAATCATATGTTGGTATTTTTTCATCTTCTAATGTCATATTTACTGTTGGTATACTATTTTCTTCTGTCACACAACTCTCTTTAGTTGTTCCTTCTATTACTTCTACTTCGTAGTTTCCTTCATTATTTACAATTTTAAATTTTACTGGACTTGCTAAATAATACCCCTTAGCTTTTACTTCTTCTAATGTATATTCCTCATTTATTTTTAGTCCTGTAACATCTATATTTCCATCTGTCTTTGTAGTTACTATTTTTCCGCTTTCTGGTAAACCTGCTCCTGTTAATTTATAACGTATTCCTTTTATTCTATTTTCTGTTCCTTGTTCTAGCTTAGTTATATGTAATCTAGCTTTTGCTTCATCTTCTAGTTTCGCTATTACTTTATAACTCTCATCAGCTTCTTTCTCTGCATATAATTCTTCTTTTAAATTTCCAGATAATTCTTCTATTATTAGTTTTCCATTTTCGCCATGGCAAACAAACCTTACGATATCTAGATTTATCTCATAATCGTCTGGTACTTTTAACTCTTCTATTCTATAAGTTTTATTAACATATAAATTAGTTAAACTAGCTAATCCATTTTGATTTGTTACTACTGTTCTACAAATTTCTTCGTCATCATTTTCTTCTATTATTTTATATGTCGCCCCTGCTACTAATACATCTTTTCCTTTTTGATATTTATACATTTCTAAGTTATATTTTTCTACCATTTTAATTCCTATTTTATTAGGCTCTGTACTTGTTCTATATTTTCCTTCAGATGTATTTAATGAAAAATATATCCCATGATGGCTATATGTCACTTTATTATAATTTGCTTCATATGGTATAGATACATTGTAATAGAATATATATCCTTTTCCTGCTAAAATTTCTGAATCTTCAAAATCTATTAAATATGTTTTTATATTATCCCAATTTTCTATACTTTCTTGCGTTTTCCATCCATTTTCTTCTTTAGTTATATCTTTATCTGGATTTTCATTTTCTGAATAATATACAGCTACTTTTCCTTGTAATTCTTCTGGTACTTCTAAGCCACCCTCAAGCATTTTAGTCGTAAAATCTGATTTCAAGTCTTCTCCATTTATTACATATGTATTTCCTTTAAATGGTATTTTACCTAAAATTACAACATCATTTATTTCATTTGAATAATTATTTATTAATTGAACACCTATTTTGGCAGTTTTTTCATCTGTATCTGTATCAACTTCAGCAATTGGTACTCTAATATCTGCAACTTGTAGTGAAATTAGAGTATGTCCTGATTCATCATATTCACTTATTGTTTGGTTAGTCAAAAGTGAATTTGGTGATATTAAACTAATTGATGTTGTGGATTTATGTACTTTTTCTTCTACATTTAAATTATCATTTACGTCATAAATATCAGCTGAGTTGTAATAATAATCAGCTGTTTCTTCATTCGTTGCCCATAATTCAACTGTTCTGCTTACTGTTGCAATACATGGATTTGGTGTTATCTCAGCATCTATTACTATACTATAAGTCAAGGGGGTTTCATTTTGTGTATTTATTTTAATAAATTTTCCATCTTCACTTTCCATATACTCATAACTTAATATTTGTGCATTACTATTAGTTATTTTTACACTATTTATTTTAGTTGTTAGTATTTCATCTGGTAATTTAATTAAAAAAGTTCCATTTTTCCATGCTACCTGATTAGAGCTTTCAGCACAACTAGCTGTAATTGTAATTTTTTCATTTTTTTCGGTTAATTGAGTTGATAATGCTGTATTACTTAGTCTAATAGACGCAACTGAATATGGTGCTTCATAATAAGCTGTTCTTCTTATTTTTCCTAAGTTTTTCTTTCCTGCAGTTACACTTAAATTTGATTCGATATATTGTAAATTATCGAATTCTTCTCTTGTATAGTTATCTGTTATATATTCATCATCTAATTGTTTTATATTATAAACATACAATCCTACATCATTTTTTGTTTCACTTGTTTCTACTCTTATATTCTTAACTGGTAAGTCATATCTATAAGGATTACTTTCTGTATATCTTCCCCAGTCATCTTTTGTAAATGTTGCTAGTAATTCATCTGTATTGTCATCATAAACTTTTATAAATCCATCATCATTTAAGAAATTACTTGCCCCTGAAAATGCTATTCCAACATTTGTTGATAGACTTTCCATAGTTTCATTTGTAGAATCTGTTTTTACAAAATCATCTGAACCTATTTCTTTCATAACTATTCCATTAGTTACTTCAAGTGTTCCTTTGTATATATACCATCTTACTGTATAATTATCATTCTTTTCTTCAGTACTAATACCATTATATATTTTTAGAGGCTTTTGTTTTGAAACAATATATCTATAACGTGGATTACTTATATATTTTCCTACTGTTATACCTACATTTGTAGCATAAACATTTCCAGGTTTTACCTTATAAAAATAATATATCAAAGTCTTGGCAGAAGTATTCGATTTATAAGGATTTGAAAACTCACTATTTGAGTTATTAAATCCTTCATAATATGTTGATACTGGTATTTTTATATCTATACTATCTGTATCCATTAACCTATATGCTTCTAAAGGATATGAAATATTTAAAGTATATATATTACTTCTAGCAATACTTGATGTAACAATATTTTCGCTTGAAACTTCAGTTATTCTCTCAATTGTAAATTTTCTTGTCTCTGCATCATAACTAAATTCTAAGTCTGAAAGATTTGAAGTTACTTCAAGTGGAGCATACCCATTTAATTCTGGAATTGTACCTGTAACACAATTTTTAGAAATATTTAGTTGATTTTTAGTTTCATTTGCTCTTATTGACGCTGTTAAATTTATCTTTTGATTTTCTTCATCAATTCTTTCAGTTAAATCATAGTATGTATTTGAGTTTGAATAACTATATGCATATAATTCTGCTTTAGTTGTACCATACCAGTCAACTGTAAAATCTACTTCTTTTCTGATTGCTATTTCACTTCCATCAACTGCTACATATATTCCAGTTAATATGATTTTATTATCATCTCTAGATAATTTACTTAAATCATTTCCAATTGCAGCTGTTTTACTTGAACTATAAGAATAATCCCCACTTCTTACAATACCTGTTAATAACTTCTGAGTTCCATTGTTCAGGTCATTAAATTGAATCTCTTTAACATTAGTTCCTATATAGTTTTGTTTTAATTCTTGATCTTTAGGAAGTGTTGTTTGTAGATAAAAGTTTTTACCGTTCACTTCTATTTTAGCATCTTTTAAATAACCTTCTGTTTGAACATTAAGCTCCATGTATAAAGTATCCTGCTCCCCTATCTCTTTACAAGTTCCTCGTAGGCTCTCTGCGTATCCATCTCCATCTAAGTCACGCAAAAAGAACGCATCGAATTTAACATTATCTGTTCCTTCGACTGCATTTTCCCCTTCTTGAACTTGATTATAAGTCATAGCACGTGCAAGCTCTGCGCTATTTACTTTTGGCTTGCTTTTAGTAAAATTTTCTTCTTTGAAAATAAAGATACCTGCAACTGCTATAAGTAATAATAAGATTACTGCAATCGATAATAGTTTTACTTTTTTTGTTTTGATTGAATTCTTTAATTTCTCTACTAATTTTTCCATCTCTAGTAACTCCTTTAAAACAAATTCTAATATTTTAATAATCTTTAGTTTTTATTTTAAATACTTATTAGAGCGTGTCAATGTAACTTTTTCAACAACTTCAGATAAATTTTATCCCTAGTTAATCAATCCCTTTAAAAAAGCCAAAGTGCTACACATTACTTTTTCTCTTTAAAATCAAATATATTTTTAGTTTCTTTTGCTTTACAATTCGCCAATTTCTCTACGGAAATACACAGTTTTTGTTATTTTCTTTAAAATAAATAAACAATTTATCCACAGAAAAAAGAGACACACAAAGTATCTCTTTCAACTTTTATCGGTAATTTATTGTTCAATTTTCCGACCTCACATGTTCCTATCTTTTTCAGATTTATCACTCAAAATTATAATTAATTAATTTCTGCTCCATCAATATATTTCTGCTTTTTTCTTTCTTCAATTCTTCTATCTAATTCATCAATCGTAGGAACATCAACAAAAAACAATGAACTGGCTGGAACCTCCTCTTCAATAAGATTCATCTCAATATTATTCATATCATATAAATCACCATGCATATAAGGTCTAACTTCTTCTACTCTTGAAACTTCGCCATTTTCACCATAATAATTATTCTTTTTATATTCTAACCCATCTCTATCAATTAATATAGCTGTTCTTTTAGATTTTGAAGCTGTTTGTTCCCATAACCTCTCTAATCTTTTTCTTAAAGCATCTCTAACCTCAGATTCCATATTTTCAGTAGATTTATATAAATGTTCCATTGCCTTTTCTTTATCACCTGTTAGAAAGTTTCCACCATAAATAAATGATAAAGTTTCAGGAGTATGAAACATATAAAATCCTGTTGTTATGCTTCCTGCACAAATTCCTTTTTTCATTCCAAAACCTGTAGTAAAAACATATTTAGAATTTGTATCTGCCTGAGCCATTCCTTTATATAAAAGCTCTCTATCATTATCAGAGAATAATGTACTCATTTTTCCGTCAGATTTAATTTTTTCAGCAATTTTAGGTGTAGTAAAATGAACAGCAACTCCATGCTTCAAAGCCACTGCCATCTCTCCTTCTGATAAATCAGTATACATTTCCATTAATAATCCCATCATTTGAATATCAGGATATTCAGAATTAGAATCATCTGTCTGTAAATATGTATTTATAAAAGTTTTACATTTTTCTTCATCAGGGCAAATTTGAAAAAATATTAAACTTAAATTAAATAATTTAGCAAAATATTTTTCTTTATCTGCTTCATTTTTTCCTTCAGCAAATTTAGCATACTTTTCTAAAGCAAAATCTGAATTCATCATTTTAGAAATTTTTAATCCAATAATACTTTTATCCATATTATTAATTCCTTCTTCTGTATCTTACATTGGTACAACCAACTTACCAATCTTATTTCTAATATATTTCTCCAATTTTTCCATAAACACACCTGGTTCAATTTCCTTCTTAGCCACCATATCTAATCCCTTTTCCCAACTAGCTGTAAGCTCTGGATTCAGCATATCTGGCATAGAAGAAAATACAACATCATAAATAACTTCACCCTTATCAGTAGGAGTAATAATCTGTGTTTTAGAATTTATAGCAATATAACCTATTCTTTCAAGTTTTTTCATAATTTCAGCCCTAGTAGCACTAGTTCCAATTCCAGCACCTTTAATCTGTTCTCTTAAAGCCTCATCTTCAATAAGTTTTCCCGCGTTCTCCATTGCTAGAATTATTGAACCAGAATTGTATCTTGTAGGTGGTGAAGTTTCAGCCTCTTTAGTTTCCATCAAATTAATTTTTAACTTCTCGCCTTTTTTTAGTTTTGACAATAATTCAATATTATTCTCTTTCTCTTCAGAATCACCTTTTAAAACATCTAAATATCCTCTATTAATACATACCTTTTCATTAGCAAAAAACTCTTCATCCCCTACTTTAATTGTTAAAGCAAGCTTATTATATTCTGCTGGCGGATAAAAAATTGCAAGAAATCTTTTTACAATTAATAAATATACGTTTTTCTTTAATTCTGACAAATTATCAAAATTTTCAAAACCTTGACCTGTAGGAATAATAGCATAATGATCAGTAATTTTAGAATCATTAACAAACTTTGTTTTAACTAAATTTGTAGAATATTTTTCTTCAGACATCTTTTTCAAAATATCTTGAACTTCTTCATTTTTACAACCTTTAGATAATCCATTTAAGTTCTTAGTAATTACTTTTGCAATCGCTGTAGATAGAACCCTTGCATCAGTTCTAGGATATGTAACCAATTTTTTCTCATACAATTCTTGAATAATCTCTAATGTTTCATCTGGTTTTATTTTAAACTTTTTAGTACATTCATTTTGAACTTCAGCTAAATTAAAAAGTAATGGCGGATTTTCCTTTTGCTTTGTTTTCTTAATGCTTTCAACTACTGCCTCTTTGTCTTTTATTAAATCAATAAATTTCTTAGCTTCATCTTCTTTTTTGAAACCGGTTTCATTATATAAAAGCGGTGATTCAAACATACTAGAACCTTCTGTCATTTTCCATTCTGCTCTAAAAAACTCACCTTCTCCAAACTCACCAGATATTTTATAATACTTTGTTTTCTTAAAATTTCTAATTTCTCTTTCTCTAGAAACAATCATTCCTAAAACACAAGTCATAACTCGTCCTACAGAAATAGACACATGTTCTTCATTAATTTTACTAGCCACACGTCTACCAAAAATAATTGAAAGTAATCTAGAAAAATTTATACCTATTAAATAATCTTCTTTAGCCCTTAAATACGCTGAATCAGAAAGACTATCATAATAAGAAAGCTCTTTTGCTTCTTTAATTCCTTTCAAAATTTCTTCCTCAGTCTGAGAATCAATCCAAACTCTCTTCATTTCTGCATTAGGATTAGGCTTTGCCATCATAAAAACTAGTCTTTGAATATACTCTCCCTCACGTCCAGAGTCACCCGCATTATATATTTCACTAATATCTTCTCTATGCATAAGTTCTTTAATAATATTAAATTGCTTTTCTACTTGAGGAATAATTTCATATTTCCACTCTTTAGGAATAAATGGTAATGTATCTAATCTCCATTTTTTTAAATTCTCATCATATTTTTCTGGATAAGACATTGTCACTAAATGACCTACACACCATGTAATTATCCATTCTTCTGACTCTAAATAACCATTTTTTCTAGTAGTATTTATTTTAAGTGCTTTTGCAAATTCCATTGCAACACTCGGTTTTTCTGTAATCAATAATTTCTTAGCCATTATCAAAATCCTTTATTTTTTCTTTCACGCACATTATATATTTTTTATGCTCCGATTTCAAGCTAAAGACACTTATAAATTAAAGACTTTGATTGACAAATCTATTCACGTATGCTATCATTTAAATAAATTAACAATCATAGTTCAGGTTGTAAATATAATTTTTTAGTATGTGTACTGTAACTGCACATACTTTTTTATTTTTCATAAAAACAGATTTGTAAATTAATTTGCATGCAAAAAGCAACTCTTAACGAGTTGCTTTAATATTTTTTATCTTTAAATTATTTATCTAATTTTCTATAATTTATAAATGCTACAATACCTAAAACTGCTATAGCAGCTACTAATGGTAAAACATAAGATTGTTCAGCTCCTGTATCTGGCATAGTCTCGTTTTTAGTAGTTGATGTAGGAGTTGTAGTTGTTGTAGTTGTTGGCTCTGATGAAATACTTGGTGTTGAAGATATTGATGGTTCAGTAGTAGTTGATGTAGATGGTGATACTGTTCCACTTAATCCTCCACTTGAAGAAATTGTTATTGTTTGTGTTACTTGAGAAACTGATATATTATCTTCTAATGATGAATTTCCACCTTCTATATCTCTTAATTTAATTCCTGTTGTTGTAACTTGTGTATTCTCAGAAACTTTAAAAGCAAATGTTGCTACTTCTTCATCTTCTTTAACTGGATTTTGCTTTTCAAAAGATATCTTTCCATTATCTTCATTATAACTTATAGACCAATCATTTAATTCAGTTATATTGTCTTTCGAAATTGAAAGAACATCTTCATCGTAGTCTAATACTGCTGTTACTTCTGTAATTCCACCTTCTACGTTAATTCCTGTTAACTTAAATTTCAATTTAACTTCTTGTCCTTTTTGTACCCTTGATGATTCTGGTTTTAAACTTGCAGAAAACGAATCTGCTGCAAATACCTTTCCAACCATTGATACAACAAATATAAACATTAATACTGTAATTAGAATTTTTTTGTTTCTCATTCCTCAATCTCCTTCATTTTCTAACATTATACCCGTTTTTAGTTATTACGTCAACCTTTTTTTGTCAAGTTATCCTCATTTTTCAGCATTTTTTAAGGATTTTTATTAAATTTTCTAATTTTTTTCTAAATATCATAATCAATTTTAGCGTTTTTTTATTTTTTTGCAAGTACCTATTTATTATATTCTTTATAGATATATATTATTATTTTCTACGGATTATAAACTTTTTAATATATTTTTTTCAAAATATTTTTTTATTATATCTTTTTATTTACAAAAATCGACTAATTTCTATAACTACTTAGGTATCAAGTAATTACACTTTTTATCTCTGCTTTGTAACATTTTTGTAATCTTTCTTTAACAAAAATGTTATATCTTTTAAAATTAAAAGTTAGTATAATTTTAACATACGAAAGATTTCAAGGGAGATATCATGGGTATTAATTTATTGTTAAAAAAAGAAGGCCTAGATAATATACAAAAACTAGATACTTTACAAATAAATAAAATTGCATCATATATATCAGAAAAACTATGTAAATCATTTCCTGAATTACATTTAGCACAAAGTGCATTATTTATACAAATTTCTAGATTAGATATGTATACAGCTACAATGCTTGATAACAGTAGTGCCAAATATGTATATGGAAATAACTCAATATACTTTAACGAAAACTTAGATTTATCTAATATGGATATTCCGGCAATACACGAATGTATACATTATCTTCAAGAATTTAAAGATCCAAAGGGAAAAGTTACTAAATTAGGAATATATGATTTATCAGAAGGAACTGGACTTGCAATGAATGAAGCTGCTGTTCAACTATTAGCAACAAGAACATCAAATTCAGCTACTTTAGATACAGTTACTTACTATGGAATGTCATTTATTTCTGAAAGCCCTGAATATTATCCTCTAGAATGTGCTTTGCTTTCTCAAATGATGTTCTTTACAGGTGATGAACCTCTATATTTTAGTACATTATATGGTTCACCTATGTTTGAAAGAGCCTTTACAAGTAATTCTAAAGAAAATATATTTTTTGAAATAGAAATTTTATTTGACAAACTATTAGACATTGAAACTGACTTAATTTCATTATCTCAAAAACTTCAATCTACTTCATTTGAAAAATCAAAAATTTTGCAAATGCAAATAGAAACTAAGAAAAAAAGCATAACAAGTTTATGTATCAAAGCACAAAATAAAATTATTGAAAATTGTTTTAAAAGAAGATTTATGAATATTGAAACTTTTGATGACATTAGAGATTTCGAAAACGATTTAAGAGATTTTCAAGATTTATTAATAATTTCTCCAAATTACACTTTCTATAACGAATTTTGTGAAAAAATCTCACAAGATATTGCATTTAAAAAAGATCAAATTATAAAATATGGCAAAATAATTGACATTCCTAAAGAATATAGTAGCTATCTTCCTATAGCTACAACTACTAAAAAAATGTCTAAAATTAAAGAAATAATAGCAACTTTAAAAGATTTTATCTGGGGTGAATAAATCCACTCCAGATTTTTAATTTGCCAATTTTTATAAAAAACTAAGACGGAGATTTTACTCTCCGTCTTTTATTTTAGCTTTATTAATGAAGTTAAAACTTCGTTTTAACAAATGATACTGTAACAAGCATAGCTTTAACAGTATCATTTTTTCTTAATAATAACTGTTACTGTTATTCC